>JGI12635J15846_10000402_pt1 | contig 36282 bp, 35 predicted proteins | sample BlaSpr_A8_OM2_M2_FD_15846 | JGI IMG/M metagenome (IMG submission 15846)
CTGCCCGATGAATATAAAGAACGATGCAGGCCGCCGCCATATGCCTCCGCCCATGGCCCGCTTCGATAATCGTGAGCGAGGTTCACGAATCGGACGACCCCGGGTCAGATCAGCTTCAGCCCCTTCAAGCTCGCGTGGCCCTCCTTGCCAACGATGATGTGGTCATGCACCGAAATGCCCAGCGGATTGGCCACAGCGATAATTTGTTGCGTCATCTGAATGTCGGCGCGTGACGGCGTCGGGTCGCCCGAAGGATGATTGTGCACCAGTATGATCGCGGTCGCCGATAGTTCGAGCGCCCGCTTGACCACTTCGCGCGGATAAACCGGTGTGTGATCTACCGTGCCGATTTGCTGCGTCTCGTCGGCGATGAGCTGATTACGCTTATCAAGAAAAAGAACGCGGAACTCCTCGCGATCGGCGAAGGCTTGCGCGGTGCGACAATAGTCGAGCACGGCCGACCATGATGAAAGCACTGTCCGCTTCTTCACTTCGCCGCGCAGCAGCCGGCTCGCCGCCGCCTGCACAAGTTTCAACTCGGTGATGGTGGCGTCGCCAAGTCCCTTGACCTGACGAAGACGAGGCACCGGCGCCGAAATGACTTCGGCGAAAGAGCCGAACGTCGCGATCAGGGTCTTGGCGAGCGGTTTTACGTCGCGCCGCGGCAGGGCGCGGAACAAGACCGCCTCGAGAAGTTCGTAATCCGACAGCGCGTCAGGTCCGGCCTCGCGAAAGCGCTCGCGCAAGCGGGCCCGATGGCCGTAATAATGCGGCGAGCTCTCGGCCAACTCGCCGTCGCGCTCGCGCTTTTTCTCCATGGGAGGTCCAAAGCACATCCAAGCCGACGGTGCACCCCCGCCCGCGGTTTGGTAGCTCCAAGATGACCTGATTGCGGTATTTTGCAATCGGGTGAGAGATAATTCCCGTTGTGCCGGGTACGGCCAGGTACGCGACCAGGGAGGAATGCAAGTGTCTGAGGCGGGCAGCTACGCCTATCTTCCGCTGGAGCGCGTTGTTTTTGGCCGTCCGGCCGCAGACGCTGCGGTCGAGGAAATGGCTCGCGTTGGGGCGACAAAAGTCTTCATTGTCGCGGCCAAGAGCGTGGCGCGGAACACGCCGGTCGTGTCCGCGATCGCGCAAGCGCTCGGCTTCCAGCACTACGCCGGGCTGTTCGACGGCTGCGTCCAGCATTCGCCGCGGGAAAGCGTCATCGCTGCGGCTCGCGCAGTCCGTGCGGCAGTGCCGGACCTGATATTGACGGTCGGCGGCGGAACCGCCATTGACACCGTCAAGGTCCTGCAAATTTGTCTCGCGCATGATATCGATTCCGCAGAGGCGCTCGACGGCTTGCATGCCACCGTCTCTGCTGATGGCAAACGCCACGTCCCTGATATTCGGCCGTCGCCGGTTCGCCAAATTGTCGTGCCGACCACTCTGTCCGGAGCTGAATTTTCCAACCTTGCCGGCATTACCGACGAGCGCATCCGCCAGAAGCACTCGTTTATCGGTCCGGACATTGGCGCGCGGGCCGTCATTCTCGACCCGGCAGCAACGCTCTATACGCCGCAATGGCTATGGCTCTCGACCGGAGTGCGCGGCGTCGATCACGCGGTGGAAGCGCTTTGCTCGATCGAGGCGCATCCCTATTGCGACGGTCTTGCGCTGCATGCGCTGCGGCTATTCGCGCAAGCGCTGCCGCGGCCGGATGAGCTGGCTGCGCGCTTGCAGTGTCAGCAAGCGTCCTGGCTTGCCGCATCTTCGATTGCGCGGGTCAATTACGGAGCAAGCCACGGCATCGGACACGTGCTCGGTGCCTTCGCCGACGTCCCGCACGGCTACACCTCGTGCGTGATGCTGCCGCATGTGCTGCGATTCAACGAGCGCGCCACGGCCGAAAAGCAGCGGCTGATCGCGCAAGCGCTCGGCCGCCCGGGCATCCCGGCTTCCGATGCGGTAGCGGAGCTTGTTGCCGGGCTGAAGCTGCCGAGGACGCTGCGCGATGTCGGCGTCAAGCGCGAGCAGCTTGCTAAAATCGCCGAAGCGGCGATGCGCAATATCTGGGTGAGGACAAACCCTGAGCCGATCCGGTCGCCCGATGATGTGATGAAAATCCTTGAGGCCGCGTGGTAGGCGATGCTTCGACGTCCGGGCTACTTTTTCTTCCACGCGGTAACCGGCAACAGCGGCTCGTTTTTGAAGTAATCGCGCGCGGTTTTGACGAAAACGGCGACATTGGCCGACGGGATCCGCCGCGACGGATAAATCGCGTTGACCGGCGATGGCGACGGCGCAAATTGTTGCAGGATGGGTATCAGGCGGCCGGCGCGCACGGCGGCTTCGACCTGATAGGATAGCGGGCGCGCTATCCCGACGCCGGCTTCGGCCGCCGCAATTGCCGTGTCGGCGCTGTTGACGGTCAGGCGCGGCTCTAACTGCACCGGCTTGCGATGAGGATCGAAGCGCCAGTCGTCAATGAGGCCGACACCCTCAAATGCGATGACATCGTGACCCGCAAGTTCATCGGGAGATTTCGGAATACCGCGCATTTTTAAATAAGCAGGACTTGCCACCACGACGCGGTTGACCTCCGCCAACTTCACGGCAATCAAGCTTGAATCCGACAGGACGCCGATGCGGACGGCGACATCAATGCCTTCATCTACGAGATGGACGTTGCGGTCTGACAGGCTCAACTGGATCGATAGGGTGCGATACGTCCGCAATAGGGATCGGATCACAGGCAAGACGTGCAGACGGCCGAACACGATCGGAGCCGCGACCTTTAAACGGCCGCGCGGTTCGGCGTCTTCGCCGCGCGCCCGGCGTTCGGCGCTGTCGACATCCGCCAAAATCTGCTCGCAGTTTTCCAGATAGACTTCGCCGCCCTCCGTCAGGCGGAGCGAGCGGGTGGTTCGCAACAGCAACGTAAGGCCAAGCTCATCTTCAAGCTGAGCGATCGCGCGGGTCACCACCGAAGGCGAACGCCGTAATCGGCGGGCGGCTTCGGCAAAGCTCCCGAGCTTGGCAACGGCGGCGAATGCGCGCATCGCCTCGAGGCGGTCCATGCACTATTGCTGAAACAGCAATAATGACTTGTCAACTGCATCGATTATCGACCGAGCGATGAGCCAATACGTTGGAACTGATGGGAGGAGCTTCAGTGTGAGCTACAAATTTCTCGATATTGCCTCGACGCCGAGCGTGCGCGCCGCGCAGGCCGCGAACGGAAGCCGTGAAATGTGGGAGAAGTTCAAGGGTCATCGCACCTTCGATCGCTTCACTGATGATGAGGCGGCGTTCATATCGGCTCGCGACAGTTTCTATATGGCGACAGTTTCGGAAACCGGCTGGCCCTATGTGCAGCATCGCGGCGGCCCGCCCGGCTTCCTCAAGGTGCTCGATGAGAAGACGCTCGGCTTTGCCGATTTTCGCGGCAATCTGCAATACATCAGCGTCGGCAATGTTGCTGCCAACGATCGCGCGGCGCTGATCCTGATGGACTATCCCAACCGGGCGCGGCTTAAAGTTCTTGCGCACGTCGAAATGCGCAATATCGCAGCTGATTCCGAACTGGCTGGCCGCCTCGCCGTGCCAGGCTACAAGGCCAAGCTCGAACGCGCTTGTCTGCTCACCCTGGAAACGTTCGATTGGAATTGCCCGCAGCACATCACGCCGCGTTATGCCATTGACGAGGTCCAGGCGGCGGTGGCGCCATTACAGGCGCGCGTTGCGCAGCTCGAGACGGAAAACCAGGCGCTGCGCGCGGAGGCCGCAGCTTACGCCCGATAGGGCGGCTTGGTGTAGCCCTTCGGTGAGAGCGTAAAGACTTCGACGCCGGTGTCGGTAACGCCGACCGAGTGCTCGAATTGCGCCGACAATGAGCGATCGCGGGTCACCGCTGTCCAGCCGTCGGACAAGACCTTCACATGCGGACGGCCGAGATTGATCATCGGCTCGACGGTGAAGAACATGCCGGGCTTGAGCACGAGGCCCTCGCCGGGCCGGCCGACGTGGACGACGTTCGGCTCGTCGTGGAACAGGCGACCGAGACCATGGCCGCAGAAGTCGCGCACCACGCTCATGTGCTGCGCCTCGACATAGGTTTGGATCGCATGTCCAATGTCGCCGGTCGCGGCGCCGGGGCGGATCACGGCGATGCCGCGCATCATCGCTTCGTAGGTGACTTCGATAAGCCGCTCGGCGCGCCGGGGAAGCTCGCCGACCGCATACATGCGGCTGGAATCGCCGTGCCAGCCATCTAGGATCAGCGTGACGTCAACGTTGACGATATCGCCTTCGCGCAGCGGCTTTTCCGACGGAATGCCATGACAGACTACGTGATTGACCGAGGTGCAGGTGGCTTTGCGGTAACCCCGATACATCAGGGTTGCCGGAGTGGCGGCGTGATCGTGGCCAAATTCGTACACCAGCCGGTCGATGTGGTCGGTGGTCACGCCGGGATTGATCTCGCTCGCGAGCATGTCCAGGCAGGTCGCGGCCAGCCGGCCGGCCTTGCGCATGCCCTCGAAGGCCGCGGGGCCGTGGATCTTGATCTGTCCGGTTTTACGCAGCGGCGCGACGGCCGCGTCAACATAGGTCATGGCGTGGAGTATTAGCCGCATTCAACGCGGCCANCGGCCGCTCGCCGCGTAGAATGTAAGCATAGCCGCGCCGGGCGCAAGCGATGCGGCGGTGCCGGGAGCGATTAGCTGAGCACAATAGGAACCCGGGCTGCGACGGTGACGCCGTCGACTTCGACGTTACAGCGCCAAGCCAGCATTTCCACGCCTTGCTCACGCGCCTGCCTAAATCCTTCACCGTAAACCCGGTCGAGGTCGCGGGCGACCGCGAAGCTGTCCGCTGAACCGATCTGGATGATGAAGAGAAGGACCGTGCGTGCGCCGGTGATGCGCATGGCCACGAGTTCGCGCAGATGCTTGGCGCCGCGCTCCGTCACGCAGTCGGGAAATTCGGCGAGGCGCGGCCGGCGCATGAGGTGCACGTTTTTGATTTCCAGATAGCATGGCGGCCGTTGCGGCGCGGTCAGGAGAAAATCGATCCGCGACGAAACCCCGTATCTCACCTCACGGCGCACCGACGAATAATCCCGCAGCTCCGGGATCAGTTGCTGCTCGAGGGCTTCGGCGACCAGTTGATGCGGCAGGCCGGTATTTACGCCGACGAGCTCCGGGCCGCTGCCGAGATCGGCCTCGACCAGCTCCCAGGTGTAACGAAGCTTGCGCAGCGGATTGGCGGAATCGGAAAGCCATATCCGTGAAAAGGGGCGGTCAAGGCCGGTCATGGCGCCCGGATTGGCGACGTGAACCGTGGTCACGTCGCCGGTTTCAAGCACCACGTCGGCAAGGAAGCGCTTGTAGCGGCGGGCAAGCGTTCCCGGAATGAGAGTCGATGCAAAACGCATAGCCGCAGTTAAACGAGCGGCGGGATTCGGAAAAGGACTTTATGCGCGGTGCGTCTTTTTCCGCGCNGCTTGGTTTATAGCGCCATGCCGCCNTCAACGAGATGAGCCTGCCCGGTGATGTAACTNGCTTCGTCGCTGGCGAGAAAGAGCGCGAGGTATGCGACNTCNTCGGGCGTGCCTANCCGCCCCATAGGTTGGCGGCCGACAAAATCCTGCCNCACCGCTTCAACCGAACGTTTGGTGTCGCGCGAGACCGCCGCGATACGTTCCTCAAGCGACGGCGATTCGATCGTGCCGGGGCAGATGGCGTTGCAGCGGACACCTTGTTTGATGAAGTCGGCGGCGACNGCCTTGGTCAGCCCGATCACGGCTGCTTTGGTGGCGCCATAGACGTAGCGGTTTGGTACGCCGCGGATCGATGAGACNGCCGACGCGATGTTGACAATCGCGCCCGCTCTTTTCTCCAGCATCGGTGGCAGGAATGTCTTGATGGTGCGGTGCATGGATTTGACGTTGAGATCGAAGGAAAAATCCCAATCGCGGTCGGAGCAGTCGAACACGGTGCCCTGGTGCACGTAGCCGGCGCAATTGACCAGAATGTCGAGCGGGCCGAATTCGCGCGCAACCTCGCGGCCGAACGCCTCGATGTCGCTTTCGGCGCGCACGTCGAGTTTGTGCAGACTGCCGCGCAATCCTTGCAGCTTGCTCGGATCGAGATCGGTCGCAATCAATTTCGCGCCCTCGACGGCGAACTTCTCGGCAATGGCGCGGCCGATTCCCTGGGCCGCGGCAGTTACGAGGGCGACTTTGCCCTTAAGTCGGTCGGTCATATTGGCCTCACGTTTCTTCCAGCGCTCCGTGCGCGTTCAACCCGGCAAGGCTGACCTTCTGCCGGCCGTCCTTGTCAAAATTCTCCGGCTCAAGCCAGCGCTCGAAGCTTCGCTTCCGCACCGGCCATTCGCTGTCGATGATCGAATACCAGGCGTTGTCGCGGTTACGCCCCTTCGCGATCATGTATTGCCGAAAGGTTCCCTCGTAGACAAATCCGTAGCGCAAAGCCGCGCGGCGCGAGGCCGCGTTCAGTGCATCGCATTTCCATTCGAAGCGGCGGTAGCCGAGGTCTTCGAAAACGTAGCGCGCCAAAAGGTATTGAGCTTCGCTGCCGAGCGGGGTGCGCTGGAGCGCAGGCGAATAGAGAACGTGGCCGACCTCGATCACTCGCATGTCCGGCACGATGCGCAGCAGCGTGAAAAGGCCGATGGGGCGATCCGCCAGATCAACGATCGCGTAGGCATAGGGATCTTCGCCCGCCGCGCGCATCGCAATATATGACGCAAAGTCCGCGGCGTTCGCGAATGGCCCGTTCGTCGCGATGTAAGTCCAGAGCTGATCGTGGCCGGAAAAAGCCCGCCACAAGTCGGCAGCGTGCTCGGGGCGGAGCTTCTCGATGCGGCCGTAGCGGCCCTTCAAGGTCACCGGACCGGGCCGCGCTGCCGGCGCCGTCCGCTCGACCGGCAAGCCGACGGGCTGATCGGTCTGCGGATGCGGTTCGGAAGCCGTCACGACGATATTTTCTCGCGATCTTCGACGAAGAACTTATTCAGCTCCTGGTTAGTCATCAGACCGGCGAAGCCGGTGAATTTGCCTTCTTTCGCGATCTCCGTCGCAGTTTTAATGAAGGCCTGCATGGCGACGCGCGCGAGCGAGCCGCCGACGCTGATCCGGCGCACCCCCATGGCGGCGAGATCGCCGACCGTGAAGCCGAAGTCGCCGCTGCCGAGGAAATTTACCGGCTTCGGCGCCACCGCCTTTACCACAGCCTCGATTTGATCTCGGGTCTTGATGCCCGGCGCATAGAGGCAGTCGGCGCCGGCCGCGGCGTAAGCTTTGAGCCTGCGGATGACGTCTTCGAGGTCGGGTACGCCGCGGATGAAATTTTCGGCGCGGGCGGTGAACACGACATCGCCGCCGGCGCGATCGATCGCTGCGCGCGCGGCTTCGACCCGTGCGACCGATAAATCGAAATCGTAAAGTGGCGTGTCGGACTTAGGCGAATCTTCCACCGAAAGGCCGGCGACGCCGGACGCGATACAGCGCGTCACGTTCACGGCTACGCCGTCGGGATCGTCGGCGAATGCGTTCTCGAAATCGGCGTTGAGCGGCACCTCAGTCGCCTCGACCAGTTCCCAGTAATGGGCCAGTACGACGTCAAGGCTCTGCGCGCCGTCGGGATAACCGAGTGCATGCGCGTGGCCGGCGCTTGTCGTTGCCATTGCCTTAAATCCCAAGCCCTGGAGAAAGCGCGCGGTCCCCACATTCCACGGATTCGGAATGACGAAGCAGCCGGTCTCATGCAGCTTACGGAAGGTCTTGCGCTTATCGGCAACGGTCGGACGTGCTGGCATGTTGCGCCTCGATTGGGTCTACTAGACAAAAACAAAGTCAGTGATTGTCGCGCGGCACGAATTTTTGCGCCACCCGCTGATATTTGACCGCCGGCTCCAGCACCATGCCGTTTGCCAGCTGGTCCACTAGTGCGCGCTGAATTTCCTGCCACGGCGTCTGGCTCGCCGGATAATGGAAGCCGCCGCTTTGCTTCAACGCCGCGAAGCGTTCGGCCAGCTCCGCGGGCGAGATCAGCACGTCGGCCGAACCTTTGTTGAGGTCGATGCGCACCCGGTCGCCAGTTTGCAGAACAGCAAGCCCGCCGCCATCGGCCGCCTCGGGCGAAGCATTAAGGATCGACGGCGAGCCCGACGTTCCCGATTGGCGGCCGTCGCCGATACAGGGCAGCGAAGTAATTCCCCGTTTGATGAGCGCCGCCGGCGGTTGCATGTTCACCACCTCGGCCGAGCCCGGAAAGCCGACCGGCCCCACGCCGCGCATGAACAATATCGTGTTTTCGCCGATCTCGAGCGAAGCATCGTCGATGCGGTGATGATAGTCTTCGGGCCCGTCAAAAACCACGGCGCGTCCTTCGAAGGCATTGAGGTCGTTGGGACGGCTCAGGTAACGGCCGCGGAAGTCCTCGGAAATCACGCTCGTCTTCATAATCGCCGAGTCGAACAGATTGCCGCGCAGCACCTTAAATCCCGCCTGCGCTTTCAGCGGATCGTTGTAGGAGCGAATGACGGCGCGATTGGTGGCTTGGGCATCCGCAGCGTTGTCAGCGATAGTCTTGCCGTTGATGGTCAGTGCGTCGCCGTGGAGCTGCTTTGCCGCCAGAAGTTCGTGCATCACCGCGGGTAGGCCGCCGGCGCGATAATAGTCTTCGCCCAAATATTCTCCCGCCGGCTGCATGTTGACGAGAAGCGGCACGTCGTGGCCGATCCGTTCCCAGTCTTCGATCGACAGTTCGACGCCGATGTGGCGGGCGATGGCATTGAGGTGGATGGGGGCGTTGGTTGAACCGCCGATGGCCGAACAAGCAACGATCGCGTTCTCAAACGCGGCGCGCGTGAGAATATCCGAAGGCTTTAGATCCTCGCGCACAACCTCGACCGCCCGCACGCCGGTTTCGTAAGCGATCTGTCCGCGCGCGCGATAGGGCGCCGGTATCGCCGCGCAACCGGGCAGCGACAGGCCGAGCGCCTCGGCGAGGGCGTTCATGGTTGAGGCGGTGCCCATGGTGTTGCAGTGGCCGACCGAGGGCGCGGACGCTGCCGCGATGTCGAGAAACTCCTCGTAATCGATCTTGCCGACGGCAATATCCTGGCGGGCCTGCCAGATTGCGGTACCCGATCCTAAAAGGCGGCCGTCGTCGCTATGGCCGTCAAGCATCGGCCCGCCGGAGAGAACAATGGCCGGCGTGTTGACGGTTGCGGCGGCCATGATGCAGGCCGGCACGGTCTTGTCACAGCCGGTCGTCAGCACCACGCCGTCGAGCGGATAGCCATAGAGGACTTCGACCAATCCGAGATAGGCGAGGTTGCGATCAAGCGCCGCGGTCGGGCGTTTCCCGGTTTCCTGAAGCGGATGGACCGGAAACTCGAACGCGATCCCGCCGGCATCGCGAATGCCTTCGCGCACGCGTTTGGCCAATTCCAGATGATGGCGGTTGCAGGGGCTCAAGTCGGAGCCGGTTTGGGCGATGCCGATGATCGGCTTGCCGCTGGTCAATTCGGCGCGGGTCAGCCCGTAATTGAGGTAGCGCTCGAGGTAAAGNGCCGTCATCCCCGGATTGTCGGGATTGTCGAACCATAATTGCGAGCGCAGCCGCCGCGAATGCTGCGAGCCGTTCCCCTGAGCCATGGCTTACTCCGCAGTCTCTGTCATTACCGGTAGATAGGTCGATTTACCCGTGGCGCGACCCGCGCGTTCGACGTGTAATCAAAAATCCGGCCCAATGTCGCTTTTGTTCCTTAAAGGGAACATGCGGCTGGCCTCTGGCGCCGTGGTCGTGATGGCCGCGGGATAGTCGATTTCCGTCGGACTTAAGTTTCAACCAGCGTACGATAATTGCCGACGACGGTAGCTTCGAGCTGCTGAGGTTCGTCAAGCCGTCGCTGTTCGCCGCCGTCGCGAAATGCGGCGAAGGCATCGAGAGTAGGAATCGTCCTCGATCCATCCTCAAACAGATGGAAAAAGGTCCCGTCGCTCAGTTTGATCACCAAATATCGCACGTCAGAGGGCGACTTCGCGTGCAGCTCGCGAAACACCCGCTCGATGAGTTGCTGATTTTCCTCGATTTTTTCCGGTTTGACGCGGTATCGCACGAGCTTTTTCGACATGGCGTAATCCTTTGATGAGACGCTTCGTGAATCATGAAAAGCTTCCGTCCGGATGGAATTCTTTTCGGCACTTACAATAAACGTATTCAACGGTCCATCAGCCCGTCGCAGCACAGCATCAAAGCTCGGCGCTGGGTTTGCCTTCGCCCGGCAATTAGGTTCAATTATCCGCGATGCTCAAGACCATTTCCGCTTTCGACCGTATTGGCGAAGAGAACGCTTTTGCCGTGCTGGCACGCGCGACCGAACTCGCCGCGCAAGGCCGCGACGTCATCAATCTCGGGATTGGCCAACCGGATTTCCGCACGCCGGATTTCATTGTCGAGGCGGCGATCAAGGCTTTGCGCGACGGCCATCACGGCTATACGCCGGCTGTCGGCATTCTGGCGCTGCGCGAAGCAGTCGCCGCCGACCTCCACAAGCGATTCAAAGTCAGCGTGTCGCCTGACTCGGTGATGATCTTTCCCGGCGGCAAGCCGACCATGTTCATGTCGATCCTGATGTTCGGCGAGCCCGGCGCCGATATTCTTTACCCCGATCCGGGTTTCCCCATTTACCGCTCAATGATCGAATTCACCGGCGCGCGCCCAGTGCCTGTTCCAATTCGCGAGGAGAATAATTTCGCGTTCTCAGCCGAAGAAACGCTGTCACTGATTACCCCGCAGACGCGGCTCATTATCGTCAACTCTCCGGCGAACCCGACCGGCGGCGTCACGCCGAAACGGGAAGTCGACAAGCTTATCGCCGGTCTGGAGCGCTATCCGGATCTTGCGATCATGTCGGACGAGATCTACGACCACATGCTCTACGACGGGGAAACGCACGTTTGCTTGTTACAATATCCCTCGATCCGCGATCGGCTGATTTTGCTCAACGGCTGGTCTAAAACCTACGCTATGACCGGCTGGCGGCTTGGCTATGCCGTGTGGCCCGGAAAGCTTTACGATCAGGCACGCAAACTCGCGGTGAATTTGCATTCGTGCGTCAATGCCGCCGCGCAATATGCCGGACTTGCGGCGCTGACCGGGCCGCAGGATGCGGTCAGCGAAATGGTCGCGGAATTTGATAGGCGCCGGCGGGTCGTCGTTGACGGGCTCAATCGGCTGCCGGGCATTTCGTGCGCGATACCCAAAGGCGCGTTCTACGCCTTCCCGAACGTCAAGCGCACTGGCTGGAAAGCAAAGCCGCTCGCCTCGGCGCTGCTCGAAGACTCAGGCGTCGCGCTGATCGGCGGCCCGGATTTCGGGGTGCTCGGAGAAGGCTACATGCGCGTGTCGTACGCCAATTCGACCGAAAATATTCTGCGCGCGCTCAATCGCATCGGCGAGTTCTTGGCGACCCGAAAGGCGGCGTGACGGCCTTTGCGGTCATCCCTGCTGCGTCAGCCGAAAGCCGACGAGCACGATCACCAGACCGACAAGCTGCGAAACGGTCGGCACGACCCCAAGGGCAAGAAATCCGATCAGCAGCACGAATGGCGAAACCAGCGAAGGAAACAGTGCGGCGCGCGAGACGCCAAGCAGAACGACGGCGCGGGTGAAAAGGTAGGTGGCGCCTGCTCCGGCGAGTGTGCCTTGTACGATCGCCTGCAGGAGATTTTCCCAGAAGCCGGCGGCGATCAGATTGTCGTAGCTGAAGGCGAGGAACGGTAAACAAACAAGCGACAGCACGCTCGTAATAGCCACGGCCTGCATCGCCGCGATGCGCCATCGGCGCACCAGCATACCGAACGTTGCAAAGAGGCACCCGGCGGCGACAAATAAGAGATCACCGCCGACGCCGTGGACGCCGATGGTGTGGAGCGCTTCGGCTCCGATCACGGCCAAGCCAACAACAATAACGAGCGCGCCGGCCAAGCGACGCGCCGGCAGCGGCTCCTTCAACACGAAGCGCGCCAGCAACAATCCGCCAAGTGCCGCGCAGGACGGCTGAATGATGCCGCCATGGCCGAGCGGAACGAACACGTAACCAACGTAGCTCGATAGCGCGAGCGGCAGCCCGCCAAATATCGCCAGCGTGAAAGCGCGGCCCCAGCCTAAGCTGCGAATTTCGGCAAAGCCGCTTTTGGCGAGAAACGGCAGTGCCAGCAATCCCGGCCACACATAGCGGTGCAGCGCCAATACAAGGGGCGAGACGCCGACGTCGATACCATGGCGCGCCGCGACAAAACCAAGCGCCCAGCATAATGCTGCGCCGGCGCCGCACGATACGCCTAGCGCTGTCGTGTGTTTGACCGACGGCGATTGCTGAGCTTGATCCATTGTACTGGCAACATAGACGGGCGAAATGGCAGGCTACAATGCGCGAATAGACGGGCGAGGCTTCGCCAAAAGCGGAGCTTTGTTATTCAGGCCAATACGCGTCAGCGCTCTTGAGGAGATCAAGGTCTCCGACCGCCGTTACTCGCCCAGCCTCGAGCCGCACGACTTTCGTGGCGATTTGGCGCAACTCCGCGGCGGTGTGACTTACATAGACCATGGGCACATTCGAATCGTCGCGCAGGCGGATGAGGTGAGGAAGGATTTCACGCTTGTGTCCGGCGTCGAGCGAGGCCAGCGGCTCGTCGAGCAGCAGGAGCCGCGGGCGCATGAGCAGCGCGCGGCCAATAGCGATGCGTTGGCGCTCGCCACCGGATAAAAGCCGCGGCCGTCGATCAAGCAGTTGGCCGATGTCGAGGAGCGTGACAATGCGGGCGAATTCATCCGCGTCGCGCGGACGACCGCTCATCCGGCGGCCATAATCGAGGTTTTGACGCACGCTCAAGTGCGGGAACAGCCGGCCTTCCTGAAAGACGTATCCGATCCCGCGGCGATACGGCGGTAGGTTTATTTTTGCGGCGGCATCGAACATCACCGTTTTGTCGAGCGCGATCGCGCCCGTGTCGGGCGTGACCAAGCCTGCGATCATGTTGACGATGGTCGTCTTCCCGGCGCCCGACGGCCCGAACAGCGCGGTCACGCCAGCCGAGGCCTGAAAGCGTGCGGCGACCGAAAAAGTGCCGAGCTTTTTCTCGACGTCCACGTCGAGCACGATCATTCCCCCTGAAAACGCATGCCGGCGCGCCGGGCAAACCACTCCGAGGCAATCAGCGCTGCCAGCGCGATGATGATCGCGATGATGACCAGCCGTCCCGCCGCGGCGTCGCCGTCGGGCACTTGTAGAAGAGAATAGATCGCGGCCGAGATGGTCTGCGTTTCGCCTGGAATGTTGGACACGAATGTGATGGTGGCGCCGAACTCACCGAGCGCCCGGGCGAAGCACAACACCGCGCCGGCGATGATGCCGGGCAAAGCGAGCGGGAAGGTAATTGTGAGGAACACCAGCGCTGGACTGGCGCCGAGCGTGCCGCCGGCTTCTTCGAGCCGCCGATCGATCGCTTCAAGCGCGAGCCTGATCGGGCGCACCATGAGCGGAAAGCCCATGACGCCGCACGACAGTGCGGCGCCAGTCCAGCGAAAGGACAGGACGATACCGAAATAATCGGCCAGGAAAGCGCCAATCGGACCCCGGCGGCCGAAAGATATCAGCAACAGGTATCCGGTCACGACCGGCGGCAGCACCAGCGGCAAGTAGACAATGCCGTCGAGCAACGCCTTGCCCCAAAACTCCTTGCGCGCAAGAACCCACCCGACGGCCACACCGAACGGCAGCGCCACGGCGGTGGCGACCATCGCGATGCGAAGCGACAGCTCGACGGCAGTCCATTCGGCGGGGGAGAGCCCAAACATCGCAATCGATTTTTAGTTCGCCGGCTTTGTCAGAACGATAAAGCCGTAGCGCTCGAAAATCATTTTTGCCTGCTGCGTGCGCAGAAACCCCAGATAGGGCACCGCCTCCGGTTTTGCGTTTATCGTCAGCGCTACCGGATAGACGATCGGCGGATGAGAATTTTCGGGAAACATGCCGACAATTTTGACGGCCGGCTCGATCTTGGCATCGGTCTCGTAGACAATCCCAAGCGGCGCCTCGCCGCGGGTGACGAGGACGAGCGCGCCGCGCACGCTTTCGGCCATCGCCAGTTTCGGCTCAACCGCGGCCCAGGAACCGAGCTTCTCCAGCGCGGCCTTGGCATAGAGGCCAGCGGGAACCGCGCGCACGTCGCCGACGGCGATACGCCCGCTTCCGGCGAGAGCGGCGAGATCGAAGCCCGGCCCGATATTGATGTTGCCGATAGCGGAATCCTTCGGCGCAATGAGCACCAGCCGGTTACCGAGCAGATCAAACCGCGTATCGCCTTTGATGAGGCCGTGTTTGGCGCCGTAGTCCATCCAGTCGATGTCGGCCGATAAAAAGACATCCGCCGGCGCGCCCTGCTCGATCTGCTTCATCAGCGCCGAACTCGCGGCGTAGCTGGCGACGACCTTGTCTCCTCCNCCCTTGGTAAAGGCGGCATTGACATCGTCGAGCGCATTTTTCATCGACGCGGCCGCGAAGATCAGGATCGATTGTTGCTGCGCTGCCGCGGATTGTGCCGCAACAGTAATAACCAAGACGGCAGCGGCGAAGGCTGCAGAGATGCGCTTGACTTCAAGCACGACGGAGTTCTCCCAACGAGCAATCGTCGGCGCGGCCCGCGGGGACCGGCTACCACCAATATCGACGCCTCAGGGAACCGTCGTTCCAGGCTTATGCGCCGCGCGCCCAGCGCGCCGCATTAGAGAGGCGACCATACGCGGTCGTCGGCGGGGCGACAACATCGTCCTCGACCGGCTGGTACGAGTTGCGGTTGCGCGGAGCCTCGTTGGGCCTGCGCGTGCTGTGCTATGATTTCGACGGAATGAGGAGGCCATGATGGATCATGTTGCCATCTCCGTTTTAGGAACGGTCGGCACCATCCTGTCGACCGTTTCGCTCATGCCCCAAGTCATCCGCACCTGGCGAACGCGCTCGACCGACGACATTTCTGCGGCGTGGCTCCTGGTGGCGCTCGTCGCCATGGCTGTGTGGATCGCTTACGGGAGCCTGATCGACGCGCCCGCGGTTATTCTGGTGAATGTATTGTCGGTATTTCAGTGCGGCTCCATTCTCTTCATCAAGGTGCAGAATATGCGACGGCTATGGAGCGGCGATGAGCGAAACGACAACCGGTGAAGGCGAGTACGATTACATCATTGTCGGCGCCGGCTCGGCCGGCTGCCTGTTGGCCAATCGTCTTTCGGCCGATGCCGACAAGCGCGTGCTCCTTCTCGAAGCCGGCGGGCGCGACAATTGGATCTGGTTTCACATCCCCGTCGGTTATTTGTTTGCTATCGGCAATCCGCGTTCGGACTGGTGCTTTAAGACCGAAGCTGAGGAGGGCCTTAATGGCCGCAGCTTAAGTTACCCGCGCGGCAAGGTGATCGGTGGTTCTTCGGCGATCAACGCCATGGTCTACATGCGCGGCCAATCCGCCGATTACGACCATTGGCGCCAACTCGGGCTCACCGGCTGGGGCTGGGACGATGTGCTGCCTTATTTCAAAAAGCACGAGAATCATTTCCTTGGCGAAAGCGATCTGCACGGCGTCGGCGGCGAATTGCGCATCGAGGAACCGCGCGTGCAATGGGATCTGCTCGAGGCCTTTCGGGCAGCCGCTGAACAGGCGGACATCAAATCGGTGCCCGATTTCAACACCGGCGACAACGAAGGCTGCTGCGCTTTTCACGTCAATCAGAAACGCGGCCGGCGCTGGTCGGCGGCCGCGGCCTTTCTCAAGCCGGTTCTAGGCCGAGCTAATTTGCGTCTGGAGACAGGTTGTCTCGTGGAAGGCGTGTTGTTCGAAGGCAAGCGGGCCGCGGGCGTGCGCTGGCGGCAAAACGGCCAAAGCCATAGCGCGCGGTGCGGCGGCGAAGTCGTGCTGTCGGCCGGCTCAATCGGCTCAGCGCAGATTTTGATGTTGTCGGGAGTGGGACCGGGAGCCGAACTGCAACGGCATGACATTCCCGTCGTGGCGGATCGGCCCGGCGTCGGCGCCAATCTCCAGGATCATCTGCAGCTTCGCCTCATCTACAAGGTGACGGGCATCAAAACCCTCAACGAGCGCTACCATTCGCTGCTCGGGCCTGCGTCCATGCTCCTTGAATACGCGCTGTTTCGCCGTGGCCCGCTGACCATGGCGCCGTCCCAGCTCGGCCTGTTCACCCGCTCCGGTCGCGACCAGGTCCGCGCCAATTTGCAATATCACGTCCAGCCGCTGTCGCTCGACCGCTTCGGCGAGCCGCTGCACAAATTCCCGGCGTTCACCGCGAGCGTTGCCAATCTGCAGCCGACCAGCCGCGGCCATGTGCGGCTGCGCTCGCGCGATCCCGCCGCCGCGCCGATGATCAAGCCGAACTATTTGTCGACCGACGAGGATCGCCGCATCGCCGCTAAAGCCATCCAGCTGACGCGCCATATTGTCGCGCAGCCGGCGTTGGCGCCGTTCACACCGTCCGAATATCTGCCGGGAGATTTGGTGGGCAATGAAGACGAAGCGGCGCTGGTGAAAGCGGCCGGCGATATTGGCACGACCATCTTTCACCCGGTGGGAACCGCGAAAATGGGCCTCGCCAGCGATCCCTTCATGGTCGTTGACGGCGACCTGCGAGTGGCCGGGGTCGAGCGGCTGCGCGTCGTCGATGCCTCCGTGATGCCGACGATTACGTCCGGCAACACCAACGCACCGACCATGATGATTGCGGAAAAGGGTGCCGCCGCAATCCGCGCCGCGGCAAAGACGCAGCGGGCATGAACGCGCCGCGGCGGATTATCGCGTTCCTTGCCGATCCTGCCGCGGAATGGGCGGTGATCGAAAAGGAGCCGGGCGACGCAGCTTATCTGTTGAGCCGCTACGTTGCCCCGTTGGCGCTTATTCCGGCCGCGTTCGGCCTTGTCGGTGCGTGCGTCGTCGGCACCGTTATGCCGGGCGCGGGACTGGTGCGCGCGCCGCTCGCGGCCGGTCTGGTTGGGGCCGTATTCGGCTACGTCATGTCGTGCGCCACCGTCGTTGGTCTCGGAGTGCTGATCCGCCTGTTGGCGCCTACGTTCGGAGGGCAGCGGGATTTCAACACCGCGTTCAAACTGGCGGCCTACTCGTACACGCCGATCTGGCTTACCGGGGTTTTCCTCCTGGCGCCGGGACTGCGGTTCCTCGAGCTTACCGGCTTCTACAGCGCGTATATCCTTTGGACGGGAACATCGCCTTTGACGAAGGTGCCTGTACAAAAAATCCCGGCTTTTACCGCGATCCTCGTCGTCGGCGCCTGCGTATTCACCTTCATCATCCGCGCCTTGCAACACACGCTCTTCGGCTGGGCAGGGTGATAATGCCTCCGCTTGTTACGGCGCCATGACGACGCGGCGGCAAGAATGCGGAAGCTTAGCCAGCGTCAAACCCGGTTTGGGTTTACCCGGTTCCTCGGGCGGCGGTTCGTGATGCAACACGCTTCCTGAAAACCAGTAATCAAGCTCGTGGCCGCAACCATCGCCCGGCTCGACCGGCGGCTGCGGTTTGCACTCCGGGCTGTCGGGCGGGCAGTTGAGGCGTACGTGAAAATGCTCAGCGTGGCCGAACCAGGGCCGGACCTTGGCGAGCCAGGCATGGTCCAGTCCGGCCTCTTTGCACATTTGCTTCTTGATCGCGGCGTTGACGAAAATGCGCGAGACCGCCGGATCTTCCGCCGCGACGTGCAGGAGCGCGGTGCGCGCGGGCGTCCATACCGCGGTGTCGACGCCGAGGCGGTCGGGGGCGACCATATTGACGGCCGAATCGAACTCTCGCTCTTCGCGGGAAAGGACGTGATTGGGCATCGGCTTAAACCAGATATCGACATCGAGCCCGATTTGATGACTTGAGTGACCGGTCAGCATAGGACCGCCGCGTGGCTGCGCCATGTCGCCGACCAGAAGCCCGCTCCAGACCGACTTCGCTCTGCTGGCGAAACTCTCGAGAAAGGCGACGAGCTTCGGGTGCCCCCAATTGCGGTTGCGCGACAGTCGCATGACCTGCCACGCCGGTCCGGTAATCGGCAACTCGATGCCGCCTTCGAGGCAGCCGTCGGCATAGCCGCCGATGGCGTGCGCGGGCCCTGCGAACGGCTTTGTCTTTCGTCCAAACAATTCCCGCGCCGGCAGGGAGGGATCATTAGGGTTGGCGAGCGGCGGCAGGGGCGTCGCTTCGAGTGTGCCGGGCGGGGTCGGATCGGGCGAGTTGGCATCCTCGGCCAGCGCCGTACTGCCGCTGATCAGCAGCGCGATAAGGAGCCAGCGAAAGTGGACCAGTATCATCTATTCTCTGCTGTGAGTGTTCTCTTGCCGCTATTCGCCGGGTGCCGATAGGCGGCCTCGCCGGCTTGCTGGCGGTACGCTGCCGCGAGTCGTTCAGGCTGTCCAGGCGCGAACAAGTCGCAGTCCTTGCCGGTAAGCGCCAGAAGCCGGCGCTCGGTCGCCGCCTGCGCTTCGATGGTGCCGTCGTACAGGATGTGGCCCACGGCAAGGCCTCGCTCGGCGAGACTGCGTGCGACCAGAAGGCAACGATGGCATTCCAGCGGCTCGCGTTCCGCGCACATCAGGCAAATGCACGAACGCGCTGCTTCTTCCGTCAGCCGGGCAAGCCCGTCCAGATAGTACGGCTCTCTCGCCATCGCCTCGTAATCGGCAATGCCGTCGCAATAGAGGCGCTCGTCGCGCGGCCGGCCGCCGAGCACGTCGCCCATTGGCGTGTAATCGATGCCGTCGCCGGCAAGCCGCTTCGCGAGATTGCTTTTCGAGAACCACGGAAACCGCCGCGAGGCCGTTGGGACGCTGCGAACGTCGGCGACGGCGGTTACTCCGGCTTGCCGGAGTAGGGCAACGAAGCGGTCGATCGGAACGTTGGAATGGCCGATGGTGAAGACGTCAAATGACATCGCGGGTGCGCCGATCGCGCCCTTTACACATCCACTTTCAGCGCGGCGATGAAGGCCTCTTGCGGGATGTCGACTTTGCCGAACTGGCGCATGCGCTTCTTGCCCTCTTTTTGTTTCTCCAGGAGCTTGCGCTTGCGTGTCACGTCGCCGCCGTAGCATTTGGCGGTGACATCCTTGCGGAAGGCGCGCACTGTTTCGCGGGCGATGATCTTGCCGCCGATCGCTGCTTGGATCGGCACCTGGAACATGTGCGGTGGAATGAGCTCCTTCAGCTTTTCCGCCATGGCACGGCCGCGCTGCTCGGCGCGCGTTCTGTGCACCAGCATGGCGAGCGCGTCGACTGGCTCGGCGTTGACCAGCATTTGCAGCTTGACCAAGTCGGCCGGCCGATAATCGGTGAGGTGATAGTCGAACGAGGCGTAGCCGCGCGATACCGATTTGAGCCGATCGTAGAAATCGAACACCACCTCGTTAAGCGGCAAATTGTATTTTAAAAGCGCGCGGTTGCCGACATAGGTCAGCTCCTTCTGCTCGCCGCGCCGGTCCTGGCACAATTTGAGTACCGCGCCGAGATATTCGTCGGGCGTCAGGATCGTCGCCTCGATCCACGGCTCGCGCATCTCCTCGATGTGGTTCGGATCCGGCATGTCGACCGGATTGTGGATCTCCAGCTCCTGGCCGTTACGCAGTTTGATCTTGTAGATCACCGACGGGGCGGTCGCGATCAGATCGAGATTGAATTCGCGGTGCAGCCGTTCCTGGATGATCTCGAGATGGAGAAGGCCGAGAAAGCCGCAGCGGAAACCGAAGCCGAGTGCGGCGGAAGTCTCCATCTCGTAGGTGAAGCTCGCATCGTTAAGGCGAAGCCTCCCCATCGCGGCGCGAAGATTTTCGAAATCCGCCGCGTCGACCGGGAAAAGCCCGCAGAATACCACCGGGATCGCCGGGCGAAAGCCGGGCAGGGGAGCCGCGACCGGGTTTCGATCGTCGGTGATGGTGTCGCCGACACGCGTGTCGGCGACCTCCTTGATTGAGGCCGTTAAAAATCCGATCTCGCCGGGTCCGAGCTCGTCGAGTTCGACGCGCTTGGGGGTAAACACGCCGACGCGGTCGACGTCGTAGGCGGCGTCCGTCCCTATCATGCGGATGCGCTCGCCTTTTTTCAGCACACCGTCGACGACGCGGAAAAGAACGACGACGCCGAGATATGTGTCGTACCAGGAGTCGACGAGGAGCGCCTTGAGCGGTGCCGCAGCATCACCCTTGGGCGGTGGCAGGCGATGCACAATAGCTTCGAGGACCTCCGCGACATTGTCGCCGGTTTTCGCCGAAATCAGCACCGCATTGGAGGCGTCGAGGCCGATTACGTCCTCGATCTGCTGTTTCACCTTCTCAGGCTCGGCGGCCGGCAGGTCGACTTTATTGAGCACCGGCACGATCTCGTGGTTATTGTCGATTGCCTGATAAACATTGGCGAGCGTTTGCGCCTCCACGCCCTGGCTCGCGTCGACCACCAGGAGCGAGCCCTCGCAGGCGGCCAGGCTCCTGTTGACCTCGTATGCGAAATCGACGTGCCCGGGGGTGTCGATGAGGTTGAGGACGTAATCCTTGCCATCGCGGGCACGATAGTTCAGACGGACCGTTTGTGCCTTTATGGTGATTCCCCGCTCGCGCTCGATCTCCATGGAATCGAGCACCTGATCGACCATCTCACGCTGGGTCAGGCCGCCGGTGAGTTGAATGAGGCGGTCGGCCAGCGTGGACTTGCCGTGGTCGATATGAGCTATAATCGCGAAGTTGCGTATGCTGTCGATCGGCGTTGTGGACATGTGGCGCAGATAACATCAGCGTTAAGGAGCGGCAAGCGTGCCGCGCGCGGGTTCCCCGTTGGTTTCGTTGCTTAGTTCATCGCGTGGGCTGCCGGCTCGAGTTCGCAAACCTCACGCGACAGGTGTCCGGTGCTGCGCCGCGTCTCCCCGGCACGGAGGGTCCGGACGTTGGCGAGGAAGCCAATGAAGATCGACACCATGCGCCGCATTGACCGGCAGGCCGGTGTGCCGCTTTGTGCGGCGGCCACCGGACTTTCGCGTCTGCAGGCATGGCTTCGGCGCAAATCGGCGCGCCCGCTGCGCCGCATATTGTTCATCGAACTTTCCGAGATGGGCAGCACCGTGCTTGCCGAGCCGGCCATGCGCAAGGCGCGCGAGCGGCTGAACGCCGAACTATTTTTCGTCGTGTTTGCCCGCAATGCCGGTTCGGTGGAGCTCTTGGGCACATTCCCACGGGACCACGTCTACACCATCTCTGACGAATCGATGTTCACGCTTACGCGTGACACGCTCGGCTTTTTGCGGTGGGCGCGGCGGATGGACATCGACACCGTAATCGATTTGGAGCTTTTTTCGCGATTTACCGCGCTGTTGGCTGGATTGTGCGGGGCGGACAGGCGCGTTGGTTTTTATCGCTTTCACGGCGAAGGCCTCTATCGCGGCGAAATGCTCACCCATCGCGTCGCATACAACGCCCACATCCACATCGCCAAAAATTTCATTGCGCTGGTCGATGCGCTGCTCGCGCAATCGCCGACGGTGCCATACGCCAAGACCTTTATTGGCGACGATCAGATCAACGTGAAGATCAAATCGGCGAGCGCGGAAGAGCGCACGCGGATACTCGCTCGCATCGGGTCGCTCACGCCGTTTGACCCGGACAAAAATCGCCTTGTCCTGATCAACCCGAATGCAAGCGAATTGCTGCCGCATCGGCGCTGGGCGGCGAGCCGCTATGCCGAACTGATCGGCCGAATTCTGGGGACTTTTGAGGATGTCGTTGTGCTGATTACTGGCGGCCCGGAGGAGCGCGCCGGCGCCGAACGGCTTGCCACCGCAAATCCGCGTTCGATTTCGTTCGCCGGGCATTCGGCATTGACGGATTTGCCTGCGCTCTATGCTGAGGCCGCGCTCATGGTGAGCAATGATTCAGGTCCGGCCCACTTTTCCGCGGCGGCCGGCCTGCCGACCATCGTGCTGTTTGGCCCGGAAACGCCGAAGCTGTACCTGCCGCTTGGTCCGTCACGCGCCATTTATGCCGGTCTTGCCTGCTCGCCGTGTGTCAGCGCGCACAATCACCGGCAAACGGCCTGTACCGACAACGTGTGCATGCGGGCGATTACGGTAGATGAAGTCTTTGCGGCGGTGGCCGAGCTTCTCCGCGCCTCACGCCCGGCGGAGCTAGCAGCGCGCGCTCAAGCTAATCCCTAGCGCTGAGCGAATGCAGAGGACGCGGCTGTCGCCTTCGCCGATCGCTCGCGCGGCGGCGGCGGTGCCGTCGGGCGAGTTGTCGTCGACGAACACGACTCCCAGTCGCATTCGATGTGCAGGCGTTCCAGCCCCTCGACCAAGAACGGCACGTTAGTGCGCTCATTTGAAGTCGGGACGAGATGCTGAGTTCCGGCGCCGGCCGAACAGCGGCCATCGGCCGTGCCGGTGTCGCCGAAGAAGTCAGCGGCATTATGTCGTCCATGCCTGCCTGCAATAACGCCATCGCGCGGGCTAACGCAATGCAGACTTGCTTGTGACGCCGCGCGAATATCGGCAAAATGCCGCGTGACCATCTCTCATCCTGATCCGGTCGGCAGTCTGCGTCCGCAGGACGCAAAATTTGGCTCGCAGTTGATCCGTTCGGCGGCGCAATTTGTTGCGGCGCGCGCGGAAGGGCGCATCGTTTCCTGGGGCATCGTCGGCTTCATTGCCGTTTGGATGATCTATGACACGGTGTCGCTTTGGCCAGTGGCTCTTCACTGGGACGCCAGCGAAGCGGCCCTATGGGCGCAGCATTTTGCGTTTGGCTATAAACACCCGCCGATGACAGCCTGGCTGTTCACCCTGTGGTTCGCAGTATTCCCGCGCGCCGATTGGGCGGCGCATCTCTTCGCAGTCGTTATCGCCGCCGTCACGCTTGCCGTGAGTTGGCGACTGTCCCGCGACCATCTCGACAAATACAAGGCCCTGTTCGGACTTGCCGCGCTCTCTTTAATACCGCTCCTCACCTTCAAGGCCACCGAATTGAACGCCGGCACGGTAATGATGCCGTTTTGGGCGGCGGCTTTGCTGTTTTATCTGCGTGCGCGCCGCGGGCTCGGCGCGTGGAACGCCCTCCTTGCCGGAGCATTCGCGAGCCTCACCATGCTGGGCAAGTATTGGGCGATTTATCTGTTCGCTGGCATGGCGGTGGCGGCAGTGGCGGGCGCCGATGCGCGGCGCTTTTGGCGCTCGCCCGCACCATACTTGGTGGCCGTCGGCGCGGCGGTCGTTATTGCTCCACACCTTTACTGGTACGTCTCGCAAACCGGCGGGTCCAATTATGAGTTCATGCGCGAGAGCGTCATGAACCAGGCGTCGTTCGGCGCGACGCTCGCGGGTTCGCTGCGTTATCTCCTCGGCGTGATCGCTTACGCGGTCGGGCCGCTTGTACTGCTGGCGGCATTGCGGCCGAGTTCGGCTGTGCTGCGCGACATTGCGTGGCCCGCCGACGCCGAGCGCCGACAGGCTCTGATTTTGTTCGTTGTGCCGATGGTACTGCCGGCGCTGGTCAACCTCGTATTGCCGCATCGGCTGACGGCTGTGTGGACGTACCCCAATTGGGCGCTCTTGCCGGTGGTGCTCTACGGCTCGCGCCAACTGGTTATCAATGCGACGGCGACGGCCGTGGCGGGACTGGTTGCCACGGCGATGGCCCTCGTCGCCCTTATCGCCTCGCCCGTGGTCGCCTATGAAAAGCTTCAGGCTGGTCCCGATCCCAACCGGCCGGACGCACAGCCGGTGGCGATCGCGGCCGCGCGTATCGCCGGCGGTGCGCCGGTTCGACTGTTTTGGGGTTCCGCGGCGTTGGCCAATGGCCTGCCGTTCTATTTACCGGGTGTGCATCCGCTCAATGTGGATCCGTCGTCCCCGATGGGCCGCGCAGCCAGCAAGCGCGAAGGACTTTTGCTTGTTTGCCTGGACGTCGACGCGCTGTGCCGAGCGAGCGTTGCCGCGTTAGCCGGCGGCGATGCGGAACGGCGGTCGGATGATATTGTCATCCGCCACACCTTTTTGGGCTTCACCGGACCGGCGACCAAAGCTCACGTCACGGTCGTGCCGGCCGCCGCTCAGTAGCGGTACTGATCGGTCTTGAACGGTCCTTCGACCGGGATGCCGATATAGGTCGATTGCTTCTGAGACAGCTGCGTTAGCCTCACCCCTATCTTGTCGAGGTGCAGGCGCGCGACTTTCTCGTCGAGTTGCTTCGGCAGCGTGTAGACCTTCTTTTGATATTTGCCCGGATTGGCCCACAGCTCGATTTGCGCCAGCGTCTGGTTGGTGAACGACGACGACATCACGAAACTTGGATGTCCCATGGCATTGCCCAGATTGACCAGGCGGCCTTCCGACAAAAGGATGATGCGCTTGCCGTCCGGGAATTCGATTTCATCGACCTGCGGCTTGACGTTGGACCATTTCAGATTTTTCAAGGCCGCAACCTGGATCTCGCTGTCGAAGTGCCCGATGTTGCAGACAATGGCGCGGTGCTTCATCTCGCGCATGTGATCGATGGTGATGACGTCGAGATTGCCCGTCGCGGTGACGAAGATGTCGGCGCGCGGCGCTGCGTCCTCCATGGTCACGACTTCGTAGCCTTCCATGGCCGCTTGCAGCGCACAAATCGGGTCGATCTCCGAGACTAGGACCCGGCAACCGGCCTGGCGCAACGAAGCAGCTGAACCTTTGCCGACGTCGCCGAAGCCCGCGACCATCGCCACCTTTCCCGCCATCATCACGTCGGTGCCGCGGCGGATGCCGTCGACCAGCGATTCGCGGCAGCCATAGAGATTGTCGAATTTCGACTTGGTTACGCTGTCGTTGACGTTGATCGCAGGGAAGAGAAGCTTACCCTCCTTCTCCATCTGATAAAGGCGGTGCACGCCCGTTGTTGTCTCTTCGGTGACGCCCCGGATTGCGCTCGCGGTCTTGGTGTACCAGCCGGGCTGCTTCACCATCCGCTCCTTGATGGTGGCGAAGAGTACTTCTTCTTCCTCGTTGCCGGGGTGATGCAGCACGTTCGGCGTGCGCTCCGCTTGCGAGCCGAGATGCATCAGCAGCGTAGCATCGCCGCCATCGTCGAGAATCATGTTGGGCGCGCCGCCATCGGACCATTCGAAAATCCGATGGGTGTATTCCCAGTATTCCTTGAGCGACTCGCCTTTGACGGCAAAGACCGGCGTGCCGCCGGCGGCCACAGCGGCAGCGGCGTGATCTTGCGTCGAATAGATGTTGCAGGAGGCCCAGCGGACGTCGGCCCCGAGGGCCGTGAGGGTGTCAATCAGCACTGCGGTCTGAATGGTCATGTGCAGCGAACCGGCAATCCGTGCGCCGCGCAACGGCTGCTCGGGCCCGTATTCCGCGCGGGTCGCCATCAGCCCGGGCATTTCCGTCTCGGCGATAGCGAGTTCCTTACGCCCCCATTCGGCAAGCTCGATATCCTTGACGACGTAATCGTGCGTGGGCGCGGGTTTAGCCTTGGTCGACGTGCTCATGACAAATCCTTCGGGCGCTCTCTGTTGATCTTTTCAAGCGTTAGGCAGATCGCACAGTTGATGGGTGCGCCGCCAGTGGCCGGTTGCGCTCACCGGCACGCGGTCGGCGCGGCGGCACTAAAGACATAAAGATCCCTTTATGTCTATGCTTGAACCGCAACTGTGACGAAGGCGTTCTGCCAATATGCCGGACGAGCCGGATAGAACGTTCAAATCCCTGCGCCAACTCTCCTTAGCCGAGGAGAATTGTACCCGCTGTCCGCTTTACAAGGATGCTACCCAGGCGGTGCCGGGCGAGGGGCCGTATCGCGCCGCCTTCATGCTGGTCGGGGAGCAACCCGGGGACAAGGAGGACCTCGCCGGCAAGCCCTTTGTCGGTCCGGCGGGCCGGATGCTCGATGACGCTCTGCGCGACGCGGGGATCGCGCGCGAAGAAACTTACGTCACCAATGCGGTCAAGCATTTCAAACACGAGATGCGCGGCAAACGGCGGCTGCACAAGCGTCCTAACAACTATGAGGTCGAGCGCTGCAAGATTTGGCTCGATTGGGAGCGCAATCTGGTCAAACCTTCGACCATCATCGCGCTGGGCGTAACGGCGGCGCGCAGCTTAACCGGCCGCACAGTCACAATAAGTCAAGTGCGCGGCAAGGCGGGCGCCATGGCGGACGGGACGCTGCTCGTCGTCACCATCCACCCTTCGGCGCTGTTGCGGATCGAAGACGCCGACGAACGCCACGCGGCTTACTGTAGCTTTGTCGCCGACCTTAAGGCCGCAGCGGGCGCGGTGAAAATGGCGCGAAAAAAGGCGAGCTAACGTTAGCCGCTACGCGGGTGGTGTTTGCGCGGCTCCGCGCGGTGTATTTCGCGTTGCCAGACCGGCCTGAGTCAGCGCTTCTCCGACCTGCTGCATCCGGTTGATCAAATCGGCGGCGGCTGCCGGCGGCAGCACGAGCCGGCATGCCGGGTAACGGCGACCGGTAATCGGTGTATTGGGCTTGATTTCATCCAGGCGCGTGACTGCAAAATCAATTCGCAGCGTTTGCCCGTCGAAAACGAGGCCGCTCACCGAATCCACAAATGTCTCGGCGAGGTCTGGACGATCAACAAGTCGGATTGTCGCCGCCTGCCGGTCGCGCTGCGCCGGCGATGCTCCCGGCGATGTCTGCTCGATGGTCATGGTTTTCTCCGCGGTTTTGAAAAACGTCAGTCGTCTTCGCCGAAACGCGAATTGATCAGTTCGCTTAGCGCGTCGATGACTTCTGCCGCCTGTTTGCCGGTAGCTTCGACACTAATCGCACTGCCCGACGCGGCCGCAAGCATCATAAGTCCCATGATGGATGTGCCGCCCACGGTTTCACCGCCACGCGTGACGCGTACGTCGGCGTCGAATTTTTCCACGGTTTGCACAAACTTGGCCGAGGCTCGCGCGTGCAGGCCCTTCCGGTTGCAGATAACAAGCTTGCGGACGACTGCGCCTTCGGATGAGGATTGGCCTTCCGGCACGGGTTCGTTGCCGCGCTCCTCCGCCACGCTTATTTTCCGCTCAGCACGCGGCTCGCGATTGTCACATATTTGCGGCCGGCGTCTTGCGCGGCGGCTACGGCTTCCGCCAACGGACACTCGCCGCGAACTTTGGCGAGCTTGACCAGCATCGGCAAATTTATTCCGGCGAGAACCTCGACTTTGGGCCGGCTCATCACCGAAATCGCAAGGTTCGACGGTGTACCCCCAAACATATCAGTCAGGATAGCCACGCCATCGCCGCTGTCGACGCGCTTGACGGCTTCAATGATGTCCTTGCGGCGTATCTCGACATCGTCGTCCGGACCGATGGTGACGGCTTCGATCTGGTTCTGCGGCCCGACGACATGCTCGAGGGCCGCGCGGAACTCAACAGCCAGCCGCCCGTGGGTCACAAGCACAAGGCCAATCATGGAACTCCTCGTCGGCGCGTCCCGTTTGCACCGCACGAAAGGGCGCTCATCATGACCATCCAAAGCCCCGGCGCAAGAGGCATTTTTGGCTAAATCCAAGCGCTGCTGCATTGCAATAGGGCAAGCGAAAATCCGCAGACCGGAGACCGGATCGCGCCGTCTATGCCTCTCCGGGAAGTTTATAAGCCGTATGGTTAACCAATCGCCAACCGGCGTTGAAGGCGGTCAAAGCCAGCCATCCTTCGGGGAAGTGAGGAGGGCCATAACGGCAGGCAAGGGCCCGACGCCCGATGCGACGGCAAGTCGCGGTAGCGAAATACCATCGATAAGCGCCTGACGCTGTTCCGGAGCAGGAAGGCGGTTGCTGTCTTCACCGAGGTCGACGACGAGGCCTATAACGGCGCACGGTTCGTAAGGAAGCCGCAGGAGCCCTATTCCGCGAACTTCAATCAGGCCTGCCAATGACGCGGCTGGACGCGCCAAAAGACGCCCGCCGGCGGCTGTGAGATGAACGCGGTCGTCGGCTACAAGCCGGGCAAAGCGGAGACCACCGGTGTCGGCGGCGTGGATGAGCTCGAGCGCAAGCTGTGACTTGCCGGAAGCCGACGGTCCACGGATGAGCAGGGCGCGCGCACCGACAAGCACACACGAAGCGTGCACGCTAGCCGATAGCTTATCCATCACGATGCGGGCAGACGCACGACGAAGCGGGCGCCGACGACGGTGGGTGCCCCGTCCGCGTCAAGCGGACCCGCGCGGTTCTCCACCCAAATGGCGCCGCCATGGGCCTCGACGATTTGTTTCGAGATGGACAATCCCAGGCCGGAATTCTGGCCAAATCCCTGGTGCGGCCGGTCGGTGTAGAAACGCTCGAAAACTTTATCGAGCGCATCGGGCCGCACGCCCGGCCCGTCATCATCGACGATAATCTCGACGATGTTCTTGAGGCGGCGGCAGGTTATGCGCACCGTACCTCCGGGCGGTGAGAATGAGCGCGCGTTCTCGATCAGATTGTCGACAACCTGGCCAAGACGGGAATCATGGCCTGGGACAAGGAAGGCGCGGGAGCCGACGCCCTCAAACCGGAGTTTAACGCTGACGCCATCGTCGCGCTTCACTTCGTTGGCGACGGTAACGAGCGTACTAAGCAATTTCGCGAAGTCGACCGGCGCCGCTTCCTCGCGCTGCAATTCTGCGTCCAAACGGCTGGCGTCGGAAATATCGGAGATCAATCGATCGAGCCGCTTGACGTCGTGTTGGATGATGCTGAGAAGGCGGCCGCGGCTCTCATCGCTTCGGGCAAGCGGCAACGTCTCCACCGCCGAACGCAGCGAGGTGAGCGGGTTTTTAAGTTCGTGCGCGACGTCGGCGGCAAAGCTCTCAATGGCTTCAATCCTGCTATACATCGCGTTGGTCATGTCGCGAAGAGTGCCCGACAGATGTCCGATCTCGTCGCGGCGGCGGGTGAAATCGGGGATTTCCACGCGCGACCGAATGCGGCGGCGCACGCTTTCCGCCGCGTCCGCCAGCCGGCGGACCGGCTCGGCAATGGTCCCCGCCAAAAGGATGGACAGTACGACCATCACGCCGGCGGCGACCAAAAAGACTTTCAGAATCGCTAGCCTTTCGGCTTCGACCATGTCGTCGATGTCCGCGCCCTGTGTAGACAGCATCAGCGCACCGCGTACAGCGCGGAAACGCTGCACCGGCACCGCAACAGAGACGATCACATCGCCCCGGTCGTCGATGCGGACCATGCTGGCATTCTGGCCATTCAACGCTTGACCTACTTCAGGATAGCCGCGGCCGTTAGCGGGACCGAGTTCTCGATAGAGCGGTAGGTCGCCGCGCCCAAGCCAGCGGCGCGCGGCGATGAAGACGCGTTCGAGCAAGCCCGGTTTTTCGGCGTTGGGCGCCGGCAAATCGAAACGCAAGACGTCGCCACGGCCGAACAAACTGCGGCTGTCAACTAAGAGAACACCGTCGCGATCGTAGATGCGCGCACGTGTCTTGGTCGGAGAGACCAATCGGCGCAGCACGGGGGCGACCCGCTCGGGATTGATTGGAAAATCAAACCCGTAAAGCGCGTCCTCTGAAGGTCCGTAACTTTCGCCGGGATGCAGTTCGAGCAATTTGTCCGGATCGATGGTAATCGACGAGTCTGTCTCAACTGTCGCCGAGGCGGCGATTGCGCCGGCGATGATCTGACCTTGCACCAAAAGGCTCTGCACCCGCGCATCGATCAAGCCGGCGCGAAATTGGGAAAGAAACGTGATGCCGATCGAGAGGGCGAGCAAGCCGGCGACGTTGAGAAATACGATCCGCCGCGTGAGGCTCGAGAAGCTTTGAACGATGAAGAATTGCCAGATGCGCAGCAGCAAGCCGCCAATCCGGGCGATACCATATCGGCTGCCGTTGGCGCCACGCTCGTCGAGCGCCGCCCCTGTTTGAGCGTCAGCCGGAGTCGGTGCGTTGGTGTCGTTACCGGCCCCTGCGCTTTCTGCGGTTCGATCGAGCACGTCGTCTGCCGGGGTTCGATCAGCCTGCATCCTGCCGATCGGCGGGGTGCGCAAACGCCATTAATAGCGCACGTCGGTGGCCCTCGTCAGGGCCATTCCGGGCGTTAATTCCGGGCGCACGAAAACGCCCGCCCGGCGTCCTACAGCGTTAATCTTCTTTGAAGCGATAGCCGACGCCATAAAGCGTTTCGATCATATCGAATTCAACGTCGCTTGCCTTGAACTTCTTGCGCAAGCGCTTGATGTGGCTATCGATGGTGCGGTCGTCGACATACACCTGATCATCGTAAGCCGCGTCCATTAACGCGTTGCGGCTTTTCACCACGCCCGGGCGGCTCGCCAGGGCCTGCAGGATGAGAAACTCGGTTACCGTGAGGGTGACCGGCTCGTTCTTCCAGGTACAGGTATGACGCTCGGGATCCATGCGCAGGAGCCCGCGCTCCAATACCTTGCTGTCCGTTTCCTTCGGAGCCGTCCCGTCCTTCGGTGATGCGCGCCGCAGCACCGCCTTAACCCGTTCGACCAGAAGCCGCTGCGAAAACGGTTTGCGGATGAAATCGTCGGCCCCCATTTTCAGGCCGAACAATTCGTCAATTTCTTCGTCTTTGGAGGTGAGGAAAATCACCGGCACGTCGGATTTCTGTCGCAGCCGGCGCAGCGTTTCCATGCCATCCATGCGCGGCATTTTGATATCGAGAATGGCAAGATCGGGCGGCGCGGACTTGAAGCCGTCCAGTGCCGAAGCGCCATCGGTGTAGGTGGTGATCCGATATCCCTCGGCCTCGAGTGCGATTGACACCGAGGTCAGGATGTTGCGGTCGTCATCGACGAGGGCGATGGTCGGCATGGCGGCCTTCTGCAATCAGTCGGCCGCAAGCATTAACCGCCTCGGCCCCATAAGCCTTTGAAGACTCATGTAGGGGCGGAAGTGTGACGAGACAAGGCAAAATCGGGGCAATTGCTGGGACGAGGGCGGAGCGGAGGGGGTAACATGGTCCAATCGTCGAAAGCTGACCCATTGCCCGGCTTTATGCCTCACCGTTTGCCGGAAGGCGCCCCGGCCGTGGAATTCGACGCCCAATCCATTGCCAAAACATTGTTGCGCGCGACGCGGGCGGGGACACTCGCGACAATCGACCGCAACACCGGTCATCCCTTCGCGTCGTTGGTTAATGTCGCAACCGATGCTGACGGCTCGCCCTTAATTCTGGTTTCGCGGCTCTCGACGCATACGGCGAACCTCGAACGCGATGGCCGCGCTTCGCTTCTTCTGGCCACGAGCGGCCGTGGCGATCCAGTTGCTCATCCGCGATTAACCGTGCTGGGCACGTTCGCGCCAATTGCCCGTTCAGCGGACGCCGAACCATCGATCCGCAGGCGCTTTCTCGCACGTCATCCCAAATCCGAGCTTTACGCGGGCTTTGCCGATTTTTCGTTCTGGCGAATGCCGCTTGTCTCCGCTCATCTCAATGCCGGCTTTGCTCGCGCCGTCGACCTCAAAGGAGAGGAGATCACGACCGATCTTTCCGGCGCGGAGGGATTGCTCGCCGCAGAAGAGGGTGCCGTCGCGCACATGAACGATGAACACGCCGCCACCGTCCGGCTCTATGTAACGAAGCTTCTCGGGGCCGAGGACGGTCCGTGGCGGCTGACCGGGCTCGATCCCGACGGCCTCGACCTTGCGCTCGGCGACGCCACTTTGCGCTTGCCGTTCCCGGAGCGCGTCACCAGTGCGGAGGCCTTGCGGAAAACGGCGGTCGCACTGGCGGCGGCGGCACGGTCCGCTTAAGTGCCCGAGCATGTGCAAAAGCGTTTAACGGTGCGATGCTTTCGCATTGCAGCGTGGAACGGGCGGCTTAACTCGCCAGTTAGGGTTGCGATGGGGTCTGCCTTGGCACATGCTAAGATGGTGATATAGAAGGCGCGCCGGAGCTCCGGCGGGGCAGCCGGATACAACTAGCTTTCGGCGAAGCTGGACGGATTGCGGAGGTAGGCGTGAACGAAACCGGTCTACGCAATCGCGCTCACGGGGTCGAAAAATTCGGCCTCAAAGATCTCGCAGCCGTTCATTGGAATTTGTCCGACACCGCCCTCGTCGAACACGCAATCGCCAATGGCGAAGGCTTTCTGGTCGAGGGCGGCGCGTTTTGCGCAGAGACGGGGGTCCACACCGGCCGTAGTCCGAAAGACAAGTTCGTCGTCGCCGACTCTCAGACCGAGAAGTCAGTGTGGTGGGAGAAGAACGGACGGCTTTCCGCCGAGCAATTTCAGCTCCTGTTCGACGACTTCATCGCCCACGCCAAAGGCAAGACCTTATTTGCTCAGGATCTCTACGGCGGCGCCGACCCGCGCTATCGGATCAAGACTCGGGTCTATAACGAGCTGGCCTGGCATTCCATGTTTATTCGCGCGCTTCTGATCCGGCCGGAGCGCGCCGAGCTGTCGCATTACGTACCCGACTTTACCATTCTGTCGTTGCCGTCATTCAAGGCCGATCCGAAGCGTCACGGCGTGCGCAGCGAAACCATCATCGCGCTGGATTTCACGCGACGCATCATCCTTATCGGCGGCACGTCCTATGCCGGCGAAATGAAGAAATCCGTATTCACCACGCTCAACTATTACTTGCCGGCCGAGAGCGTGATGCCGATGCACTGCTCGGCCAATGTCGGATCAAGCGGCGATGTTGCGCTGTTCTTCGGCCTTTCCGGAACCGGCAAGACGACACTGTCGGCGGATTCCAACCGCACCTTGATCGGCGACGATGAGCACGGCTGGGGTCCGCAGGGCGTGTTCAATTTCGAAGGCGGCTGTTACGCCAAATGCATCCGGCTTTCCGCGGAAGCCGAGCCGGAAATCTACGCCACCACCAAACGTTTCGGCACGGTTCTGGAAAATGTGGTGTTTGATCCGGACACCCGCATCTGCGACTTCGACGACGAATCGAAGACCGAAAACACTCGCGCTGCATATCCGCTCGACTTCATTCCCAACGCTTCGCGGACCGGCCGCGCCGGAATGCCGAAGAACATTGTGCTGCTTACTGCGGACGCTTTCGGCGTCATGCCGCCAATCGCGAAGTTGAGGCCGGCGCAGGCGATGTATCACTTCCTCTCGGGCTATACCGCCAAGGTCGCGGGCACCGAAAAAGGACTGGTAGGTGTGCAGCCTGAATTCTCCACCTGCTTCGGTGCGCCGTTCCTGCCCCGGCATCCCTCTGTCTACGGCAATCTCTTGCGTGAGCTCATCAGCGCCCACGACGTCGATTGCTGGCTGGTCAATACCGGCTGGACCGGCGGCATTTATGGCGTCGGGCGGCGCATGCCGATCAAAGTGACCCGCACGCTGTTGACCGCCGCGCTCGACGGCTCTCTCAAGAACGTAAAATTCCGCACCGATCCGTATTTCGGGTTCTCGGTGCCGACTCAGCTCCCGGGCGTCGAGCCGCATCTGCTCTGTCCGCAAAAGACCTGGCAGAACAAACTTGAATTCGACCAGACCGCGCGCAAGCTGGTCGGCATGTTCCAGAAAAACTTCGTGCAGTTCGAAGATTACGTCGAAGCCGACGTGCGCGCGGCCGCGCCGGAAGTACGCCTCGCCGCCGAGTGAGGCACTAGAGCGCGATGACTTCTCTTCGAATCGTCATCGCGCTCTAGCTTATTGATGGAGCACGATCTTTTCCGAAAACCGGTGTCCTTTTCGGGATCATGCTCTAGCGCCACGCTTGCCACGGCGTTTCCGGCACCGGCGTCGGCGGAGCTTCCCCGCGTGACCAGGCGAGCAGATTATCGACCAGCAATTGGTCCATCTTCTCGCGGGTATACACCGATGCCGAGCCGAGATGCGGCAACAACACCACGTTATCAAGCGCCAGCAACTTCGTCGGCACCTCTGGCTCATTGACGAATACATCAAGCCCGGCAGCCAAAATCTTGCGCTCCTTGAGCGCCTCGATCAAAGCGCCCTCATCGACCACCGAGCCACGCGCAACGTTGATCAGAATGCCGTCGGGGCCGAGCGCTCCCAGCACTTTGGCGTCGATCATATTTCGCGTCGCCGCCCCGCCGGGCACGATCGCGATCAGGGTATCGACCTCTTTCGCCATGTCGATCAGCTGCGCATAGTGACGGTAGGGAAGGTCGGCGCGCGGCTGGCGGCTATGATAAACGATCGGCACGCCAAAAGCCTCGAGCCGCCGCGCAATGGCTTGTCCGATGCGTCCGATGCCCACCAGGCCGACGGTGCGATTGCGCAACGTCGCCCGGCTCAACGGATAGTTGGCCTTCGGCCATTTGCCCGCGCGCAAATAGCGCTCAGCCTGCGGAAGTTCGCGCACGGTGCAGATGAGAAGCCCGACCGCCGTATCGGCGACCTCCTCGGTCAGTACGTTGGGTGTGTGGGTAACGACGATGCCGCGCTCCGCTGCCGCGGCCGCGTCGATGTGGTCGTAGCCGACGCCGAAACTGGCAATGATTTCGAGATCGGGCAGGCGCGCGTACAAGGCCTCGTTGACCGGTTCGATCGGCGCGCTGACCGCCATGGCGCGCACGTCGGCGATCGACTTCCAGAACGCTTGGCGATCGGTCGCCGCTGCGAGCTGATGCACGGTGAAATCCGCCAAGCCTTTGGCGAGGACCGGACGGAACGGCCCGATCAGCACGAGGTCCGTTGGTTTTGGCGACAAAGCGGCTCCTTAAAACGCGTTGGCGTCCTTCAGATAACAAACGGAACGAGCGAGCGCACCTCGGCGCGATAGCGCGCGTATTGCTCGCCGAAGGTTTCGCTCATGAACCGTTCTTCCGTCTTGAACTTCAGCACGAAGCCTGCCGCAATCAGAGCAAAGGCAAGGAGGCCGCGCCATTCGCCAATTGCAACCGTCGTACCGAGGATTGCCAGAAGCAACCCGGTGTAGATCGGGTGGCGTACAAGACCGTAAGGCCCGGAGCGGATGAGTTCGTGATCCTGCTTGACGGTGACAATGCCGCTCCAATTGCGGCCGAGATGGCGGCGCGCCCAAACGGCCAAGGCGAGGCCTGTGGCGAGCATCACAAGACCGATCCAATAGAACACCATCGATAACGGCAGAAAGCGTTCGGAGAGCCAGGGCAGCGGTTGCCGCTCAAACGCCAGCAAAAGTGCACCGATCACGAGCGGGCCGCGGTTGAGGAAGAGCGAACCGATGCGCTCCCGGCGTTGCGTTCTTTTGACGTTGAGCGCCGCAAAAAACCAATAGGCGAGCCACACCAGCCAGAGAATGGCGAACGGCACGCCATGAACCGAAGAGAGCACGCGCGCTCCGAATATTACACCAGCATCGCGACAGGCGTTTCCAACAGCGCCTTGATCGCAGCCAAAAGCTGGGCGCCGAGCGCGCCATCGACGACGCGGTGATCGCAGGACAGCGTTGCCGTGAGCATACTCGCGAATGCCACGCCCCCATCCGGGCGCTCTATCGCCTGGCGCCGCGATGCGCCGATTGCGAGGATGGTCGCCTGCGGCGGATTGATAATGGCGGCAAACTCGCGGATGCCGTACATGCCCAGATTGGAAATCGCCGACGAGCCGCCTTGATATTCCGCGGGCTTCAGCTTTTTGTCCCGCGCGCGGGCGGCCAGGCCTTTCATTTCGGCGGAAAGCGCGGACAATGATTTCGCCTCAGCGCTGCGGATGATCGGCGCGATCAATCCGCCCTCAAGCGCCACCGCCACGCCGATGTCGGAATGCTTGAAGCGCAAGATTCGGTCGCCGGCCCAGGCCGCATTCGCTGCCGGCACCTGCTGCAGCGCCTGCGCCAGCGCGCGGATGATGAAATCGTTGAGCGAGAGCTTGAACGCCGCCTCGCCGTCGCGATCCTTCGGGGCGCCGGCGTTGGCCTCTTCGCGCAGCGTGATCAAGCGATCGATCGCAATGTCGGTTGTCAGATAGAAATGCGGAATGGTCTGCTTGGCTTGCTGTAGCCGCGCCGCAATGGTCTTGCGCATGCCATCGAGCGGCACTTCTTCGAAGCCCGCCGGATCGTACAGCGCCTTGACCTGATCGACGCCCAAGCCTTCCGCGAGCGGCGCGCGGGCGGCCGGCCGGGGCGCGGCTTCGATGTCGCGCGCAACGATGCGGCCGTGCGGGCCGGAGCCACGCAGGCGGGAAAGATCGATGCCGGCTTCGCTTGCCAGCCGGCGCGCCAGCGGCGTGACCGAAGTGCCGCCGGAAAGCCGCGCCGGCCCGAAATTGCGGGCGGG
>JGI12635J15846_10000403_pt1 | contig 36228 bp, 28 predicted proteins | sample BlaSpr_A8_OM2_M2_FD_15846 | JGI IMG/M metagenome (IMG submission 15846)
CTCGACGATCCCGAGCCCGAGCCGCCGCTGATGTTGTAGCGCTTGAGTTTGCGGTAGAGAGTGGCGCGGCTGATGCCGAGCATGCGTCCAGCCAGCGCTTTGTCGCCGTGGACTTGCTCGAAGACGCGCTGGATGGTGGCGCGTTCAATGTCTTCCAGATCGGTGGTCGAGGCCGGCGCCGCCCCACCCGTGCTCGCATCGTTTGCAGCCGCCAGATCGGAAACCAATTCCGGCGCAGAGTCCGATGGGTTCTGGGATGCATGCGAAGATGCGTGCGAAGTTGCTTGAGAAGATGCGCGCGAATTCCCCGCGATCGACGAGGGCAGATCGCTCAGGTCGATCAGCGTTCCATTTCCCAGAGCCACGGCGCGCTCCACGCAATTCTCGAGTTCGCGAACATTCCCCGGCCAGTCGTAATTCATCAGCGCCTTCATGGCGGCGTTCGAAACGCGCAGGTCCGCGCCGGGGGCGTAACGTTCGCAGAACCAGTTCACCAGCATGGGAATATCACTGCGCCGCTCGCGCAACGCAGGAACGTGCACAGTCACAACGTTAAGCCGGAAGTAAAGATCCTTGCGGAAAGTTCCAGCTTTGTAAGCAGCCTCAAGATCGCGGTTGGTAGCGGCAATGATGCGCACGTCCACTTTAACCCGTTGGTTGCTGCCCACGGGGCGCACTTCTTTTTCCTGCAGCACGCGCAGCAGCTTGGCCTGCAACTCCAGCGGCAGTTCGCCAATTTCATCGAGGAAAACCGAACCCGTGTCTGCCGATTGAAACAATCCTTCTTTGGATTTCAGAGCGCCGGTGAAAGCTCCCTTTTCATAACCGAAAAGTTCGCTCTCGATGAGCGTCGGCACCAGCGAACCGCAATCGACGGCGACGAAAGGACGGTTGGCAAACGCTCCACGAAAATGAATGGCGCGCGCGATCAGCTCTTTGCCGGTACCGCTTTCGCCGGAAATAAGAACGGCGGTTCGCGTATCTTTCAGCCGCGAGGCCACGCGCAGCACTTCCTGAATCTTGGCGGAAGATCCGACGATGCCATGTACGGCCGTCTCCGAATCTATGCGCTCGCGCAGGAATTCATTCTCCTCGACCAGGCGGACTTTCTCCGCCATGCGCCGCAGAAACAGCCGCAACTCTTCCAGCGGAGAAAATGGCTTGGTGATGTAGTCGTAAGCGCCGAGCTTCATGGCTTGCACGGCGGTCTCGATGGAGCCGTGGCCGGTCATCAGCGCGACTTCGGTGCGCGGCAAAAGCTTTTTTACTTTTTCCAGAAACTCAAGTCCCGACATGTGTGGCATGACCATGTCACTGAGCACCATATGAACCGGTTGCTCTTCGAGCAGCGACAGAGCCGATTCTCCGCTTTCGGCTTCGAGGCAAATAAATCCCAGCGCTTCGCCCACGGTCACGCACAGTTTGCGAATGCTCTGTTCGTCGTCGACTATGAGCAGGCGAACGCGCAGGGCTTCCCTGCTGAGAGTGGTCTTGCTGGATGGTTTGTTGAGGGCTGCGGTCACTGGGCCTTCCCCATGGTTTTTTCGACGGCCGAGATGAGGTCCTGCACGCGGAAGGGTTTCTCCAGATAGAGAGCGCCGATCTTGCGCAAAGTAGAAACTGTTTCTTCGTTGGCGTAGTCGCCGGTGATGATGACAACCTTGTCGATAAGATCGGGGCGATTGGCGGTAATCCACGTATGCACCTGCGCTCCGTCGACGCCACCGGGCGTACGCATATCGGAGACGACGCCGAGGAATTGCCCTTTTTCTAACAGGCGCAAAGCGTCGGCCCCAGATTCGGTGCACACGACGTGATAGCCGTTGCGCTCGAGCGTGGCGCTGACCAGAGCCATAATGGAGGGCTCGTCTTCGATGAGAAGAACAGGGGGCGCGGTGTTGGCTTGAATGGCGGGGGTGGTCATGGTTGATTCACTCCTGCGGCCACACCTACCGAGGCGGTGTGGGGCGCTGCGGGAAAGCGGACGATGAAGGTGGCTCCCTGCCCGTCGGCATTGTTATGGCAGAGAATCTCGCCTCCGTGCTCCTTCACGATGCCATAGCAGATGCTGAGGCCAAGGCCGGTTCCCTTGCCGACCTCTTTGGTGGTGAAGAAGGGATCAAAAATCTTATCGGGATGAGAAATGCCATAGCCGTTGTCGCAGAAAGAAACTTCGACCGCATTCCCGCTTTTGGTGGTCATAATCTCGATGCGGGCGGGGCGGCCGATTTCGTGCACGGCGTCGTAGGCGTTGTTCAGAATGTTTAGAAAGACTTGCTGCAACTGGTGAGCGTCGCCGATAACCTCGGGCAATCCTTCATCGAGATGTTCGATCACATCTACGCCGTGGCTGTTGAAGTCGTAGGAACGCAACTGAATGGTGCGGCGCAGGATCAGATTCAACTGCACGGCGTTGCGCTGCGGCGGGTTTTGCCGCGCAAAGCTGAGCAGGTTCTGCACGATCTGCTTGGTGCGCTGGGCCTCTAGCAGAATGACGCGCAAATCTTTTCGCGCGCTCTCTGGAATCTCGGGATTTTCCAAAAGCAAATCCGCAAAGCCCAGGATCGCCGTCAGAGGATTATTCACTTCGTGCGCCACCCCGGAAACGAGCTGTCCCACCGCTGCCATTTTCTCGGCATGAACCAACTTGTCGCGAAGGTCGGCGGAATCGGTGATGTCGGTCATGACCACCACGATGCTGCTTATATTGTTTTGCTCGTCGCGCATGGGACTCAGGTTCACCGAGAACTGGCGGGAAATCCCGGTGCCGCGCAAGATTTGCAATTCCAGATTGTCGACCTGGCCACCGCGCAGAGTCGCCTGAAGCGCGTCCGCCAATGGACGAACGAAGCCCGGAGCAGCCAGTTCGATCAGCGGCCGCCCCAGAAGTTCACGCTGCTCGAATCCGGCTTCATACCAGCGGCGATTGGCGTAACTGATTAAGCCAGCGGTGTCAGAGACGAGAATCAGGCTCTGCGTGTTGCTCAAAATCTTTCCAGAAAAATCACGCTCCCGCTGCAGGGCAGACTGATAAGTGTGCAGGCCGGTGACATCCAGCATCAGGCCGCGAATCTGCATGAGGTGGCCGCGTGCGTCGTAGATTCCAAAAGCATTGATGAGCACATAGATGGGTGTGCCGTTTTTTCGCCGAAGCGTGGCCTCGAAATTTCGCAGCTGACCGTCCTTTTCCAGCATCTCGGTGTGCCGTTGGCGATCCTCGGGAGAAAAATAGACCTGGGTGGGAATATCCACCTGCAGCAGTTCTTCCCGGTTGGAGTAGCCCAGCATATTCACCAGAGCGTCGTTCACCTCAATGAATCGCCCTTCGGGCGTGCTAAAGAACAACCCTTCCTGAATGTTGTCAAAGAGTTCACGATAGCGGCGCTCGGCTTCGCGACGGTCGGTAATGTCCTTCAGCACATGAATCGTTTGCAGACTCTCGCCCGAAGTTTCGTGCACCCGGGAAGTGGAAACGAGGTAGGTGCGGTCCAGCGCGGGATGCACGAATTCGTCGCTGTCCTTGTCCATCGAACGGCAAAACGGGCAGGAATAAAGCGTGCCTTCGTTCGTCAGAGCCAAGAGCGCCCGCATGTTGACTCCGACCAATTCGCTGGGAGCGACCCCAATCATGGCGGCCAGCGATCGGTTCACTCGGAGCACTTTGCCAACTTCATCGTGGACGACGATAAAGTCGGTGATCGCGTCGAAGATCTCCAGCCAATGCCGGTTCGACTGCTCGATACGCGTGAACAGGCGGGCATTTTCCAGGGCCATGGCGGCATGCGCCGCGATCGCTTCCAGCAGTTCGCGATCTTCCGCGGCGAGCGGACGATCCCGGCCAGACAAGCACAGCAACCCGGCAAGCTCTCCGTTGGAGCCGGGCAAACGAGTAATTACCAGGTCATTCCAGGCTAAGGTTGAGGCCAGTTCATGACCGAGGAGTTCGGCGGCAGAGCCTGCAACAACGGCCTCGGTTTGTTTCGAGGCAAATTCGGAAAGTGCGCGCATGAGCTGTTGCTGCAGCGCTCGGCCTTCGTGGTGTGCCTCTGCAGTCGAACTGGAAGCTTCGCCGGATTGATCTGAATTCGGATGATCTCGATTCGAACGGTTCACGTTCGGACGATCTTCGCTCCGACGATCTTCTTGGGGCAACGGATGCATCGCCACGGTTTGGAATCGTCCATCGTGAAACAGAGCCACCGCACCGGCGCGCGCTCCCACTAATTCGACGGCGCGCTCTACAAACTTTCGAGCGAAATCGGGCAGGCGCAGCAATCCATCAATTTCCCGCGCCAGTTGTGTCATGGTTTCTGCGCGGCGACGGTTCTGCTCGGATTGGTGCAGATTGTGNGCCACTTCCAGGACCACGGAAACTTGCGCGGCCAAAGCCCGGGCGCGGCGAACATCCTGCTGTGAGATGCCCATGCCGTCNAGCCGGTCGAGCACGCAGCACATCCCTAACACATGGCCTTTGGCGCCGAGCAAGGGAACCGCCAAAAGCTGCCGTATCTTGTATTGCGTAATGGCGGACAAATTCGAGCCCGGGGCCTTGCCCGCCTCGTCGGTCCAATAAACCTCCTTGTCGCGGAGGGCTTGCGTAGCCGGACCCTCCGGAAAAATAAGATCGAGGCGGCGAGGCTGGCCTTGATCCACGCCATAGCGCACTCGAAATTCCCCTCCCTCCAGCAGTGCGATGAAGCAGCGGCCGAAGCCCAGGAAATCGGCGGCTCGAATCACAAATGCCTGTAGAAAATGTTCGAGATCGCCGCTGGAGCTTAGATCCGATGAGATCTCGAGCAACTGATGCAGCTCGCGCGCCTGAGCCTGCGCCGTGGCACAAAGTTCGGCGTGCGCCACCGCGACCGCGCCGAAGCCGGCGATTGCTGTTACCAGCGATTTTTCGTCGGCGGTAAACGCTCCTTCCTGCCGCGGATAAACTAAGATCGCTCCCTGGGTTCGCGAAGTGCGGAAAGGCGCTGCGATCAGCATTCCCGGGGAAACCATGCTGCCGAGAGAGTGTTGATCGCTGCGGATGGAGATCGTGATGGACTCTCCAGCCGAGACCGCTCGTTGCGCCAGATCAGCGGCAAAGCGAATCGTCTGCCGGTCGTGCCCAGCACGAAAGGCATTGGCAAGTTGAGGAGTTTCGGCCGAAACCGCCCGCAGTTCGAAGGGCCCCTCGCGGCGCAAGAGCACCGACACTAATCGAGTTCGCAACAACAGTCGAAGCCGATCGGCCAATGCTTCAATGACCGCGGCTACATCGGGAGTGCCGTGCAGAACGTGTGCAACCTCGGCGAGGATTTCGGCGCGACGATGCTCTTCGCGCGACGCTTCGCCCAGCCGGGTCGCCTCCAGCAAGCTGCCGAGTTGCCCGGCGAGAATGGTGGCTTTAGCGGCGAGATCTTCATTAAAAAATGCTTCATCAGAATCGTGCAAAAATGTCGCTGCGCCAATCACTTCATCAAACACCACCAACGGCGCGGCCATCATGGACTTGGCCTCAAACTGTCGCGCCGCGGGAAATGCCGTACTTGCATGCACTTGATTGACAAAGAGTGTCCTGCGATTCCTGACGGCCTCGGCAGTGACGGCGCTCTGTTGTGGAAGCAGCCGCATTCCTATGAAACGCTCGGCCAATTTGCCATCGGCTTGCTCTCCGATAAGTTCATCCCCGGCATGCCGCCGCCAAAAATACACTCCGCTGACATGGAAGAATTCACGAGTGGCAGCGCAGAAAAGTCGAATTAGCGACGCAGCATCAGCACGCTCTGCCGCTGTGGCCGCGATCCGCAGGAGGAGCTTCTGGAAAGCATCGTCCGGATTGGACGGTGTCCGGCCTGCCGACAACGGCGTCGAATTACTTTCGAACCCACTCAGGGTCTCACCATGGGCGGACACGGAATCTTCGCTATTCTCACAAGTGATTGAATCTAATGGAAAAGTATCCCGCCATCTCATTTTGAGTCAAGTGAAATGGGCAGCAGGTGCCTAAGTGTGAAATCCCGAGAAAAATCGCTGAGAAAATCTCAGTCTGAGAATCCCTCTCTCGCAAGTCTACTCATGAGACTTCTCTAAATCCTGAACAAGCGCCGAAACCAGCCGGCCATGCCACNTTAACTATTTCGTAATCAATTACATACACCGCATTACCTTGGTTTTTTCAAAATCGGACACGTGGCCACGCCGTTGCTTCAACTGGCTCGTCACCAACTAACGCCAGGGGGGAACTGTGTCTTTCGGGAAGATCGGGGTGGTCCTAGGATCCGTGGCAATTGCAATCGGACTGGGTGGGGCGAACCTTCAGGGGCAGGATGCTCCAACTGAAATCATGCGCCGCGCCAAAAGCAAAGTGCCGGCCGTATATCCCGAACTGGCGCGAAAGATGAACATCACGGGCACGGTGAAAGTGGAAGTGGTGGTCGCTCCGAATGGCACGGTGAAGGATGCCAAGGTGATTGGCGGGCATCCGGTGCTTGCCGCTGCGGCGTTGGAAGCAGTCCGGAAGTGGCGTTTCGAGCCGACAGCGATGGAGAGCTCCGGCATCGTGGATTTCAAATTCGCACCTCGCAACTAGGCAGTACAAACAGCGGCCGGGAGAGATCGGCATGACGATTGGCAAGAAGCTCTATGTAAATTTCGGAATCATCCTGTCCATGGTGGTGGTTCTATTTTTGGTCAATCTGCTGGCGGTGCTACGCGAGCACGCCGCAAAGGATGCGGCGAAAGTCTCACTGGAGCTAGAGGACGCCACCAACGACGTGCGCTTCCAGATGATGCAAAACCGCCTTTACCTGAGCAACTACCTGCTGAGCGGAGACACCCGCGAAGTGGAGCGGATGAACGACGGCCTGCGCACGCTGAATGAAAAGCTGCAGGAAGGAAAGTCGCTGGCCAACTCCGAGCAGGAGCGCGCGGCGCTAACCAAGGTGGAACAGCTGGAACAATCGTGGGGCAAGGAATTCGCGCAGCCTCTGATCGAGAAGCGCAAGGATGTGGACTCGGGCAATGCAACGGTTGCCGAACTGCAGATTTATTATCTCCAAAAAGACGCTTCCTCGTGGGTAAAGAATTCGACCGACGCGCTGGATGTGGCCGACGGAGAAAACCGCAAGCTGGTGGACGCCCGGCGCAAATCCGATGAGACGGCCAGCGCGTGGACCATTCTCGCCGCAGTAGTAAGTACCTTGCTTGCTTTGGGCCTGGGCGTGGCCGTCGCCTTTACCACGGCCAAGTCGATTACCGAACCGCTGAACAACCTGATGAAGGTTTCGCGGCAAATCGGCGATACCGGCGATCTGGAACACAGTATCGATGTAAAGCGCGAAGACGAAATCGGAGAACTAGCCCGCACCTTCGCCAAGATGGTCACTTATCTCAAAGAGATGGCGAGCGTTTCGGAATCGATCGCCGGCGGAGACCTTACGGTCGAGGTCAAACCACGCTCTCCGCACGATACTCTGGGCAACGCATTTGCACGCATGGTGGAAGGCTTAGGCCGCCTGGTGCGCAGCGTGCGCGACGCCTCGGCGCAGGTAGCGAGTGCCAGCGGACAGGTTGCGAACGCGTCTGATGATTCAGCCAAGGTTGGGTTGCAGGCTTCCTCGGCCATCGACGAAGTTACCAGCACCATGCATGAGATGAGCGTCAACGTGCAGAACATGGTGAAGAGCACCCAAGTGCAGGCTTCCAGCGTGAGTGAGACTTCGGCTTCCATCGACCAGATGGTTGCTTCGATTCAGCGCGTGGCCGATACCGCAAAAGTGCTGCTCGATATCTCGAACCGCTCGCGCGAAGAAGTTCATAGCGGCATCACCACCATGGANAAGGCTACCGACGGCCTGAACCGCATCAATGCCACCATCACCAGTTCTGGAGAAATCATTGGAGCGCTCGGCCAGCGCGCCGATGACATCGGCAAGATCATTGAAGTCATCGACGATCTCGCAGAGCAGACAAACTTGCTAGCCCTGAACGCCGCCATCGAAGCTGCCCGCGCCGGCGAACACGGATTAGGTTTCGCCGTGGTAGCCGACGAAGTGCGCAAGCTGGCGGAAAAGTCAGCGCAGTCGACGAAAGAAATCTCGGAGCTGATTCAGAGCATTCAGAAGGAAGCGCGCAAGGCCGTGGAAAACATGGATCGCTCCACCGGAATCGTGAATGAAGGGCTGGATCTGGGCGGCGAACTGAATGCGGCTCTGCGCAAGATTTCGAATGTGGTGACCGAAGTCTACAAATTCGCGCAGGAAATCGGCGCCGCCACCAACGAACAGTCGCATGGCTCGTCGCAGATCGCCCGGGCTACCACGCGCCTGAATGAAATCACGCACGAAATCAACTCGGCCGTGGAAGAGCAAGCTTCAGGAGCGCAAGCCGTAGTGAAGGCCATGGAGCGCATGCGCGAACTGGTGCAGCAGTCAACCTCAGGCTCGACCGAATTGGCGGCCTCGGCCGAACAGATGTCAAAAATGTCTCGTGGCCTGCTCGACTTCATGGACCGCTTCACGCTGGAAGAGGCCGCTCGGCGTAACTCGGCAGACGAAAAATCGCAAAACGACCGCAAGGCTGCCGCCGCTTCGCGCTTCTAGGAAAAGCCATGAGCCGCGAACTCCATATCGTTGGTTTTCAGGTGGGACGAGAGACGTACGGCGTTCCTATTACCTCGTTGCATGAGATCGTGCGGGTCCCGGAAATCACTGCGGTTCCCGATGCGCCTGACTACCTGGAAGGCGTGATCAATCTTCGAGGCAAAATCGTCTCGGTGATGGATTTGCGGAAACGCTTTGGCGACAAGCACGCCACCCTGAAGAAGCAGAACCGGATTCTAGTCGTCGAGCACTCGGGCAAGCTGGCTGGGCTGATTGTCGATTCAGCTTCGGAAGTATTGAAGATCGCCTCCGAAGATGTCGAGGCTCCGCCTGCGGTATTTCAGGAGGGCGGGCTGAATTGCGTTACGGGGTTGGGAAAGGTTCGCGGCCGCCTGGTGGTGTTATTGGATATGACAAAACTCTTGGCTCCGGCCACGCTGCTGCAGCAGAGCGGAAGTTTGGAGAGCAAGACCGCAAAACCGGAAACACGCGGCCCAGCAGCGCGTTAGGGAAAACGAGAGAACGATGAGCACATTCGGAGCAGCGCCAGCGCCGGTCTTGACGGAAGCTGAATTGAAGCTGTTGCAGGCGCTGGTCTATCAGGAATGCGGCATGCACTTCGACGAACGCCGCACACATTTTCTGCAAGACCGCCTGCTGAGGCGGTTGAAGGAATGCCATGTGGATTCCTTCTATTCCTATTACCGGCTGCTGATCACTCAAGAGGGAAAGGCCGAATTAGCCAAACTCGTAGAGAACCTTACCGTCAACGAAACCAGCTTCTTCCGCCATAAAGCGCAGTTGGACTTGTTTCAGAAATACGTGCTGGAAGACATGCTGAAGTACAAACAGGCGCACCGGGAATATTCAATCCGCGTGTGGAGCGCGGGCTGCTCCACCGGACAGGAAGCTTACACGCTGGGCATGATGGCCGCCGACACGCTGGCTTACTACTACCTGCGAAACCCCCTGCCGATCGAGATGACGATGCCTAAGCCGCTCATTCCTCCACCGTGGCGGGTAGAAATATTGGCCAGCGACATCAGTTATTCGGTGCTGCGGACCGGCCAGGAAGGCGCTTACAACGAACACCAGATGGCGACGGTGGACTACGGCTTCCGTCTGCGCTACTTCGATAAAGTGGGCGAGCGGTATGCCGTCAAGAAAGCGCTCAAAGAGATGGTCCACTTCGACTTTCACAATCTGAAGACGGAATACCTGCCGCAGCGTAACGACGTGATCTTCTGCCGCAACGTGATGATGTATTTCGACGAAGCAGAGCAGAAGCGGCTCATCGAAAAGTTTTATCGCTGCCTGAATCCCGGCGGCTACTTATTCGTGGGACACGCGGAGAGCCTGCTCGGCCTGACCGACAAATTCCAGATGGTGCACAAGGACAGCGGCACGGCTTATCAACGGATTGAGGTGCGTGAGTGACAAATTCTCCCGATGAGCGCGGAGCGGAACTACGCGAGCTCTTTTTTGAGACCGCGCAGGAACTGCTGCAGGCGCTGAACGACGAATCTCTGAAGCTGGAAAAAAATCCCGGCGATGAGGAGACGGTGCGTTCGATCCGCCGCACCGTGCACACCCTGAAAGGCGACTCGGCCGCCTGCGGGCTGCGCGAATTGAGCGAACTGGCGCACCAGTTCGAAGATGCGCTATCGCTGGAAAGCGCCGCCGCCCACGGGGCGCTGCCCGAAATCGCTTTTGCCGCCGCGGATATTTTTGGCGAAATGCTGGCGTCTTACCATGGCGGAGGCCCGCTGCCCCCAACCGAGGCTCTGCGACGAAGAATCGGGGAGCTGACAGCGGCCCCAGCCACTAAGAAAGCGCGGCAGAAGAAAAAATCCGCGGAGTCTATCCCACACTCGAGCAAGAACTGGACCGAGGCGGAAAAACGGGCGGTAGCTCGGGCGAAATCCGCGGGTCTGGCGCTGTACGACATCACAGTGAAGATCGATCCTCACTGTGCCATGCCGATTGCCGCGCGACAACTGATCAATAACGCAGTGGGCGAGATCGGGCAAGTCCTGGTCCTCCGGCCCGACGCGAAATCACCAGCGGCCTCGAAGCAGGTCGAACTGGTTTTCGCGAGCGTGCAGTCGAAAGAACAGATTGCGGCGAAGTGCCACATTCCGACGATCGCCGGCGAAATCAGCGTGAGCGTTATCCGCCCCGCCTCACGCACCAAGCCTGTTCGTCAAGGCGCCGATCAAACCGCGGCCTCCGGGTTCGATGCTTCCGCTCCGCCGATTACTTTGTCGTCAAGCAGCAAGGCAACCGCTGAGGCCGGTGCGCGGGGAGAGCAACTACCGGTCGCGGAAGCGCCCTTACCGACTACCTCGTCGGAGAATATCTTGCGCGTCGAGGCAGGCCGCATTGACAACGTGCTGAATCTGGTCGGGGAACTCATCATCGGCAAGTCGATGCTGCAGCAGGCGCTCAACGAATTCGGCAAACGCTATCCCAAGGAACTGTTGCGTGGCAAATTCGCCGATGCCATGGCGTTCCAGGCGCGGGTGTTGAACGATCTGCAGCGTTCGGTCATGAAGATACGCATGGTCCCGGTCGACCAACTCTTCCGTCGCTTCCCGCGCCTGGTGCGCGATGTAGCCAGGCAATGCGGACGAGAAGTCGATCTCGAACTTAGCGGGCTGGAAACCGATCTCGATAAAGGAATTCTCGACGCCATCGCCGAACCTCTCACTCATCTGGTGCGAAATGCCGTGAGTCATGGCATTGAACCGGCCGAGCAACGCCAGGCACAGGGCAAACCGCCGCGCGGAAAGATCAAGCTGCACGCCTATCATCAGGGCAATCAGGTGGTAGTCGAGATCAGCGATGACGGCCGCGGCATCGATGCGCAGAAAATTCGCGGCAAAGCCCTGGAACTTGGGATGACGACAGGGGAAGAGCTCTCTCGTTTGAGCGAAACCGAAGTCCTCGACCTTATCTTCCGTCCCGGCTTCAGCACGGCGGAGGAGGTTACAGAAGTTTCTGGGCGCGGGGTGGGGATGGATGTGGTGCAGAGCGTGCTACAGCGGTTGAAAGCAACGATTCATCTGGAAACTCACCTGGGCCAAGGCACCACGTTCCGCCTGAAACTGCCACTCACGCTCGCTATCATCAAGGCCCTCATGTTCTGGGTGGAGCAGCGACTGTATGCCATTCCGTTGAACGCGGTGAACCAGATTGCCCGCACCAATGAATCTGAAGTTCACCAGGTCGACAATTACGAAGTGCTGCAGTTACGCAACCAGGTTCTTCCACTGCTGCGGCTGGGTCGGCCCTCACTGTCAGCTGTCGACCGTAAAACGAGCAAGCTTTTTGTGCTTGTCATAACCGTGGGCGAGAAGAAGTACGGTCTAATCGTCGACGCTTTAGAAGGAGAAGAAGAGTTGGTCATAAAGGCTCTGGACGACCAGACTTTCTCTACCGATCTGGTGAACGGCGCTTCCATTCTGGGAGATGGAAAAGTTGTGCTGATCCTGAACCTGCCTGCGGTTGTCGAACACATTGCGCGTGTCCGTCCGCAAGATGCAGGTCATGCCAGTTCGGGAATCCTGCTGAACCATGCCGATCGCGCCCGGCTGGCCCTGAGTGCCACCGTGGGTTCCACTGGAGGACAGGCATGAGCCGGGTGCGCGTACTAGTCGTTGACGATTCTGCCTTGATGCGCAAGCTGATTCCGCAGATGTTGGAAGGCGATTCGTCCATCGAAGTCGTCGGCACCGCGATGGACGGTACCTTCTGTTTGAAAAAGATCGAAGAGCTGCAGCCCAACGTGGTTACCCTCGACCTGGAAATGCCGGGCATGAACGGCATCGATACGTTGAAGGAGATCATGCGCCGAAACCCGCTGCCTGTGATCGTGGTTAGCTCGCACAGCACAGAGGGCGCTTCGATCACATTAAAGGCATTAGGTTTGGGGGCTTTCGACTTCGTCGCCAAGCCGCGCGACGCTTCGGCGCATATGGCCGAAACCGCGAAGGAGTTGATCAGCAAGATCAAGGCAGCCGCCGGGGGCAAAGTTGTGCGCCCGGGAATTTTGCAGGGCGTCCCCACGCGTCCCGAGAAAATCTCGATCAGTAAGTCTGGGCCAACGCCCAGCAAATTAGTAGCGATTGGCATTTCCACTGGGGGACCGCAGGCCCTTGAATTCCTGCTGGCACAACTTCCCCCGGATTTTCCCGGAGCCATCGTTGTGGTCCAGCACATGCCTGAGGGTTTCACCGAGATGTTTGCGCGGCGGCTGGACGAAGTATCTTCGCTGCGTGTGAAGGAAGCCCAATCGGGCGATCACCTGCAGGCCGGGCGGGTGCTCATTTGCCCCGGAAGCCGTCACATCAAAGTGAAGCGCATGAGCATGGGAGACGTAGTGGTGCTCAGTGACGAAGAGCGCGTCAATGGCCATCGGCCCAGCGTAGATGTTTTATTCCGCAGCGTGGCCGAGGAATACGGTTCACAGTCGGTCGCCGCGTTGATGACCGGAATGGGCGATGACGGAGCGGAAGGTTTGGGCGCAGTGAAGAAAGCCGGCGGCGTGACCATCGCTCAGAGTGAAGAGTCCTGTGTTGTCTTCGGCATGCCGAAGGCGGCGATTGAGCGCGGTTATGCCACGCGCGTGGTGGCTTTGGATGTGCTCTCGGCTACTCTGCAGACGCTTTGTGTCCGCAGTGAACGCAGAGGGACGAACGGCGGCACGGGAAGAGCAGTTCGCGCCGGGCTTTAAGAGGGTTACCGGTGACTTGAGTGATCTGGGCGGCGGGAAACCGCCGTGATGGAATCTGTATAGAGGAGGCTGTTTATGGAGCAGTTTGCGCAAGTGAAACGCAGCAAGGACGGTCAACCCGTGCGCTACTTGATCGTGGACGATTCGGTGTTCGCGCGCAAGAATCTGGCCCGCATGATCGAAAGTTTCGGCGGGCAGGTGGCGGCCGAGGCAGGTGACGGCCTGACTGCCATCAGTGAATTCGAGCGCACCCATCCTGACATCGTGCTCATGGACATCACCATGCCGCAGATGGAAGGCATTGAGGCCGCCGAAAAAATCGTTCAGGCGCACCCTGAGGCCCGTATCGTCATGGTCTCTTCGGTGGGCTATCAGGAAAACATTGTGGCCGCATTGCAGCGCGGGGCACGGCATTTCGTCCAAAAGCCGGTAAAGCCCGAAGTACTGTATGAAGTGATCAAGTACGTACTGGGAGAAGACGGCGCCGTGGCTACGTCGGCCACCGCGGGGGTCTAAGCACAATGAAGATGGAACTGATTCAGCCTTTCATCAACGCGGCGGACGCTGTGTTGTCGCAAGGTCTGTCGGGAACCACGAAGGTGGGCCACCTCTCGATGGAAGAGGATGCCTATCGCCGCAAAGGTGTGGCCGGAATGGTGGCGCTCACGGGAGACATCGAGGGCCGCATTATTCTCGACCTCGAACCACAAACCGCGCTGCGCGTGGCCAGCCATTATGCGGGCGCCGATCTGCCCGAGTCCGACGGCCTGATCAAAGAAACCATCTTCGAACTGGCGAACCAGGTTGTGGGCAACGCCGTCTGCGCTCTCAACGATCAGGGCTTCCATTTCCGCGTGCATCCGCCGTTGCTGGTCACTTCCGAGGAAGGCGACAAAAGCAGTGAAGACGTGGAAGCGTTGATGATCTGCTTTGAAACTTCCCTGGGCAATGTGTTTATGAACGTGGCGCTTCGCTACAACAAGCGACGCATGTCTGACCACGCTACGGTGGGCGTCTAAGCCCGCAGGGGCAATTGCGGGTTCCACTCCTCGCCCGAATCCTGCGCGGCATCGGCAATCCTTCTCAGTCCAGGATATCTCTCCATGAGAGTAGGCGGGGCCAGCACTCGCCTCCCGCTGATCATCGCCTTCAGTTCCAGCGCATTCACGCCGGCCTTGCTCTCGAAGTGATTGTTTGTGATCACGTATGTGGTTTGCGCGCGTTCCGCGACGCTCTGGATTTTCTCTTTCCACCCGCTCAGTTCCTGTGCACTGTAAAGGTAGTTGTAACGATCATTGCGATTGTCGGAATCGAACCACTGCTCGTAGTTGCGGCCATGCAGGCGGATGTAGCCGATCGTTCCCGTAACGTGTTGCGTGGGCGCGAGCGACCGCCCGATCAGGGGCTGATCGATGTTGCAGAATCCAACATTATTCTGCGTGAACGAAGCGAGAGTATCGGCATCATTCCAACTGGAATGGCGTACCTCAACCACGCGTGGGTACTCAATGAATTGCCGCAGCAGTCGCTCGAGGTACTCGCGGTTCAGTGAAGTGTTTTTGAACGACACGGGAAATTGGATGAGCAGGGCGCCCAAACGTCCTTCGTTGGCAATGGCGTCAAGGCCTTCGCGGGTGCGGATTTCATCTTCGTCCGTCGGGCGAATGCTGGCAGCGGACGTAGGCTCCATCAGGGACATGGGCGAGTGCGTAAAAGCCCGATAGAGTTTCGCGGTGAAGAGAAAATTCTTGTTCACCGCTTCCGCCTTTTTGCACCACAGTTTGGCCAGTTCCGGTTTCAACGGTCCGTAAAACGAGGTGTTGATTTCTGTGGTGTCGAAGAAGCGAGCCAAATATTCGAGTGGGTGCTGCTTGCGCAGCCGCATCCCTGGAGGATAAAAAATCCCATCCCAGTCCTTGTAAGACCACCCTGCCGTACCGATGCGAATGTCGATCGGTTGGACCTGGGGCAGGCGAGCTTGGGCTGGGGATTCCATCGGCGGAACCGTAGACGGTGGGCAGTGGCAAGGTTAGCACAACTCGGCAGAGAGGCTTTTCTCAGTCCAGCGCCAGCACCACCCAATACGCACCCGTGGGATAGGTCTGGGTGCGGGCGTAACAGGCGCCCACAAAAAAGGTGTGCAGATTAGGGCTCGATAGTGCTTGCTCGGCGCTTACCGGCAGTGTCTCGGGGTGCAGGCTGGTGTAGGTGAGAACGCTGTAGCGCTGCGCAAGTTGGTGAATGGGGGAGGTGCCGAGCTTGTCCGCGCGCGCCATCGAGCAGGCCGCGTCGTCCGCCGTTGGCGAGTCGCGGAGCGCAACATCCGATAGTCTGGCATGACGCCGCGCCTGGGCGACACTTGCCGCAATCCGCTCCTTCACTTCTGCGACAGAATAGTTGGGGAGGGCACGTCCGAAATCCTGCACGATGTACAGCCGGTCGCCGCTGCGGATCACTCCAACGCCGATCACGTTGTAAGACGCGTTGAGCAGGTTGGCGCGATGCGGAGGCGACTGCATAAGATGTTTATGTCCGCTCGCGGCGTCGAAATCCAGCGCTACGTTTTCGCCTTCTTCCTCCAATAGCGCGTTCGTCATATCTGCCAGTCGTCGCGAAAGAGGGAGTTCATTGTCGAACTGATGGGAGAGCCGCCGCGCCGCCAACATCGCCTCCGCGTGCGAGCGAGCTGCCTGGCGAAGGCCGCTATCGAGCGTCAAAGGGAGCGCGCCAGCCTGCGCTCTGGCCTGATTCGCCAGTTGCAAAAGAAGTTGTTCCGCTTCGGAGTCGTAAACCGTGAAAGGAATGTCGGGTGAGGCCACCGCGGCTGTTTTCAGCGTTGCGCGCTGCGTGGCCTTCTCCGCAGCACCGTCAGGTCCCTGCGAGAAAGCCATCAATCCAGACGACCGCCCGACCCAGGCGGCGCCCGTCAACAGCAGAATTGCCATCACGGCTTTCGAGGCTCTCGGCATCTCTTTTGATACAGATCGGTCGCGGAAGTTCAAAAGTTCAAGTCCTCAAACTTGCCGCTGGTGCTACGCTAGAGTCTGAAATCCGGCCTGAGAAGTTACCTTCGCTATGGAACCTGTTGTCGTAGGGGTCATTGGCCTGTTGTTTGGCAGCGCGCTTGCATGGCTCGCTCTGCGCTCGCGGAGCGCCGGACTTAGCGCCCGTTTGTCCTTGAGAGAAAAGGAATTAGAGGCTGAAAACGCCAGTCTGGCGCGGCTTCAGTTGGCTCACACCGAACTGGTCGCGGGCAAAGCAAGGCTCGAATCCGCTCTGGAATCGGAACGGAAGTCCAGCAACGAAAAGATTGAATTGGTCACGCGCGCCAGCGAAGAACTGCGCAACGCCTTCAAGGCCCTGGCTTCCGACGCCCTGAAAAGCAACAACTTATCTTTCCTGGTGTTGGCGAAGGAGAGTCTGGAGCGGTTTCAGACCGAGGCGCGGGGTGACCTTGAGAATCGGCAGAAGGCCGTCGCGGATATGGTCGCTCCCGTGCGCGATTCGCTGAACAAGGTGGACGTCCAAATACAGCAGATGGAAGTCGCGCGCGGAGACGCTTACGGTGAACTGCGCGCGCAGGTGCAGTCGCTCATCACGACGCAAAAAGAGCTGCAATCGCAAACTGGAAATCTGGTGCGGGCGCTGCGCACTCCCAACGTGCGCGGGCGCTGGGGAGAAATCCAGCTACGGCGCGTGGTTGAGATCGCCGGCATGCTTTCTTATTGCGATTTCACGGAGCAGGAGTCGGTGACCACGGACAACGGAAGGCTGCGTCCGGACCTGGTGGTGAAGCTGCCCGGCGGCAAGCACGTAGTGGTTGATGCGAAAACGCCGCTGCAAGCCTTCCTCGACGCTTTCGAGACCACCGATGAAGAGGCCCGCCGCGCCTGCCTCGCCAGCCACGCGAGGCAAGTTCGCGATCACATGAAAACGCTGAGCGGGAAAAAATACTGGGAACAGTTTGAATCCGCGCCTGAATTCGTTGTCATGTTTCTTCCCGGCGAGACTTTCTTCAGCGCCGCGCTGGAGCAGGATTCCAGCCTGATCGAGCACGGAGTTTTGAATCGCGTGATTCCGGCATCGCCCACCACCCTGATCGCGCTTCTGAAAGCCGTCAATTACGGATGGAATCAGGAAAAGCTAGCGCGCAACGCGCAGCAGATCAGCGTGCTCGGCAAGGAACTCCACGACCGACTGCGACTTCTCGCCGGCCACATCACTTCTGTTGGCACTGGACTCGACCGCGCCGTCGAGGCTTATAACAAAGCCGTCGGCTCGCTGGAGAGTCGCGTGCTGGTTTCCGCGCGGAAGTTTGCCGAGCTGGGCGCTTCGGTGGCAGATGATATCCCGGAACTCGCCCCCATCGAAACCACGGCGCGCGCGCTTTCGTTCGATTGGGATGAAGATGAGGTTCCCTCAGAATCCTCAGAAGGCGAACGGAAAGCCGGGTGAGAGCTCTCGCGGTTTCAGAATGGGGTTTAGAAATAAATAGAAATGAAGGTTCGGAAGTAAGTTGGAGTGTCCTCAGGGGCTGAAGCCCATATTGTGTACGCTTTACGAGGCGCTCAAGCGCCGCTCTTCCACGTCATTGCCAAGTTTGCGGCGCGGCTGAAGCCGCGCCCTTTCAAAACTCTAATCTGAGAAAATTCTTATTTCGCGTAGCAGTTTTCTCGCCGTCCGGTTCAATCTGCTGTGGGATCTCGTTTCGAGAGTCCGATAATCGGCTATATACTGCGCCCATAGTTCACTACACTTTCGAGCCAGTCCTGGCTCTAAAGCCCACCCCGACCACGCCGATAGCTTAATGGGCAGGGCTGCGTCGCACGCTATTGCAAGCCTTTGCTCACACCGTTTTCAAGAAGGCAAAGCTGGAGGGCTGATCGGTCCGGTGAAGCGCGCCAAGGCATCTCGTCTCGTCACAGCGGGGATCGCCACCCCTCGGGCTAGCGGTTCGCTCGATGAGCCGGTCGAGGACTTGCTCCGGCGCAGGGTCGCCGGCAGCTTCATCGTGGCTGTGCTTCTGACCACCTTCCTGGGCTTTTCTTCTTGGCGCAGCACACAGATGGCGGCGAATGACGCCGACTGGGTGGTCCATACCTACGGCGTGATGGGGACGCTCAGGGTCACGCTTCAAAATGTCACCGAAGTGGAAACGAGCGCACGGACGTTTGCCCTGATTGGGCAAGCCCCGCTGTTGGCGCATTACGAGACCGCGCGGGACACCATCGCACAGAACGAGAAAGCACTCCGCCACTTGACGGCAGACAATCCCCATCAGCAAGGGCTACTGGACGTGCTCGAATCGCGGATCCAGGCCGCGCTCGTACTAGCCGCGAGGATGGTCACCGAACGCCAGAAGGGGAACGCGGCGGCAGCCGCCGAGATTCTAGAAACTGAGAGTCTTATGGGTGCAGTGCGAGCCACAACTCAGGAGATTCACACCGAGGAGACACAGTTGTTGAGCCAGCGCATCCAGCGGACCAAGGCGCAACAGCGGTTGACGAGCTTCATCATGGTCTTCGGCGTGCTAGCGGGAGCGGGCCTTCTGACGCTGGCCAGGTTCGCCATCAACCGCGAGATCGACGCGAGCGCGCAGGGGCGGGCGCAAATCAGCACTCTGAACTCCGAGCTGGAACAGCGCGTAGAGCAACGCACCGCAGCCTTGCAATTCGAAATCGCGGAGAACGAGCAGGCCAAGAAACGAATGGCTGGGCAAGCGGAGGAACTGTCCCGGCGAGCCGAGGAACTGCTGCGCTCGCGGCAGGCTCTGGAAGCCCAGACGGTGATGCTGCGCTCCGTGCTGGACAGCATGGTGGAGGGATTGGTTGCCGCCGATGAAAACGGAAAATTCATCTTATGGAATCCCGCTGCCGCCAGGATTGTCGGCATGGGCGCAGAGAACGTTCCCGCCCTGGAATGGAATGAGCACTACGGAGTCTACCTCCCCGATACCGTAACCCCTTTCCCGCCAGAAAAGAATCCTTTGTTCCGCGCCATTCGCGGGGAGGTGAGCAGCGCGGAGATGTTCCTGCGCAATCCCGAGCTCGCCGAGGGCGTTTGGATCGAATCCACCGCCAGCCCACTGAAAGACAAGGACGGCAAGGTCCGCGGCGGCGTGATCGCGTTCCGTGACATTACGCAAAGCCGGGCGGACGAGCGGGAAATCCGCAAACTCAATGAAGAACTCGAAGAAAGGGTGGCACAGCGCACCGCACAACTGGAGGCCGCCAACCACGAACTGGAAGCTTTTGCCTACTCCGTTTCCCATGACCTGCGGGCGCCGCTGCGCCACATCGGTGGTTTCTCCCGGATCTTGATGGAAGATTTTGCCGCGAAGATGGAGCCTGAGGCGCAGCAGCATCTGCAGCGCATCGAAGACGGCACGCGGCGCATGGGGCTGCTGGTGGATGAGTTGCTAAATCTGGCGCGGGTAGGCCGTCATGCCCTTAAGCTCCAAGTCGGCAGTCTGAATTCGATCATCGCCGAAGTCGTCTCGCTGCTGCAGCCAGATGCGGAAGGCAGAGCGGTCGATTGGAGAATTGCGAAGCTGCCTCCCGCAGAGTGCGACTCCATCCTGATTCGGCAAGTGTTTCAAAACCTGATCTCAAACGCTCTGAAGTTCACCCGCACTCGGGAGCGCGCCGTTATCGAAATCGATCACCGGCAACAGCGAGGGCAGACGGTCATTTTCGTCCGCGACAATGGGGTCGGCTTCGACATGAAATACACGGACAAGCTGTTCGGGGTTTTCCAGCGGCTGCATCGGGCCGAGGATTTTGAAGGAACCGGGGTCGGCCTGGCAGTGGTGCAACGCATCGTGCAGAAGCACGGCGGCAGGGTCTGGGCCCAGGCGAAATTGGATAAGGGCGCAACCTTCTATTTCACGCTTAGCGCGGGAACGGCTTCGCTCGCACCAGTCAGCCTGACTGAGGCTACGCCAAAAGAAGATACCAACAAAAGTGCAGCCGCAGGAGGTTGAGCATGAACTCAAATGAAGTTGAGATTCTTTTGGTCGATGATAGTCAAGACGACGTGGACCTCACTCTGCATGCTTTGCGGGCGGAGAATCTGGCGAACCGCGTCTTCATCGCGCGCGACGGCGAGGAAGCGTTGGATTTCTTATTCTGCACCGGACCCCATGCGGGACGCTCCTTTGAAAATCCGCCGAAGCTGGTGTTGCTGGATTTGAAGATGCCCAAAGTGGACGGGATGGAGGTCTTAAAGCAGGTCAAAAGCGATCCGCGGACCAGGAGCATACCCGTCGTGCTGATGACCTCTTCGAAGGAAGAGCGGGACATGGTGAGCGGCTATAACCTGGGGGTCAACAGTTACCTGCAGAAACCGGTGGACTTTGACCAGTTCCGGAAAATGGTGAAGCTGATCGGCCTGTACTGGCTGGTGACCAATCAGCCTTCCGTGAACGCCGGCGGCACCGCTCAACTGGCGAAGCACACGCAATGAGCAGCAGCGCGGTCAAACTCGGGATAGAAAACACTGCCGGGCCGAAACCAAAGCTACGCGCCCTGCTGGTTGAGGACAACGCGCTCGATGCGGAACTGGTTCTGCGCGAACTGCGGAAGAAAAGCTTCGATGTAAGCGCCGTGATTGTGCAGGACGAAGCCGGCTTTGCGGAGGCCCTGCGCACCCACTTGCCCGAAGTTGTGCTGGCCGATTACAACTTGCCGAATTGGAAAGGAATGGAAGTGCTCAACGCGTTGCGCCGCCAGAATCTGGACATTCCAATGATTCTGGTTTCAGGGGCGCTTGGCGACGTGACCGCGGTGGAATGTATCAAGCAAGGTGTCACCGACTACGTCTTAAAAGACAGTCTGGCGAGGCTGCCTGAAGTGGTGCGTCGCGCCTTGCAAGAGAAATATGAGCGGAGCCTGCGCCAGCAGGCGGAAAAAGATCTAGCCAAAAAAGTGGACGAACTGGCGCGCTCCAACGCCGACCTGGAACAGTTTGCTTACATCGCGTCCCATGACTTGCAAGAACCGCTGCGCATGGTAGCCGCCTACACGCAGCTGCTTTCCGAACGCTATCGCGGCAAGCTCGACGAGAACGCCGACAAATTTATCGGCTATGCCAGCGAGGGCGCGCTGCGCATGCAGGTGCTTATTCAGGATCTGCTGGCCTTTTCCCGGGTCGGCCGCGCCAGTGCCAGTTATACCAGCGTCGATTGCAATGCGGTGGTAGAAGAGGTGCGCAAGACTTTGGGACCGGCCATTCAAGAGAGCGGCGCGGTCATGTCTCATGCTGACCTGCCTACCGTCTGGGCTGATCGCACGCAAATGACGCAGGTTTTCCAGAACCTGACCGGGAACGCCATCAAGTTTCGCGGGGAAAAACCGCTGATCGTTTCCATCAAGGCGGAAAAGGGCGGCGAAGACTGGCTATTCAGCGTAACCGATAACGGAATCGGCATCTCGCCCGAGTTCGCGGAAAACATTTTCGTCGTATTCCAGCGATTGCACACGCGCACGGAATATCCAGGCAACGGCATCGGCCTGGCCATCTGCAAGAAAATTATCGAGCGCAGCGGAGGAAGGATCTGGGTGGAGTCGCAAGCCGGTTCCGGTTCCACATTCAAATTCACTCTTCCACTTCTGGAGCCTGCTGTAAAGGAGGCTATGCGCCCATGAAAGCAAGCCATGAAGTTCTTATCGTCGACGACAATCCGGCCGACGTGACTTTGACCCGCGAGGCGTTGGCGGGTTCCGCGCACATGAGCCAGATCAGCAACGTGCAGGATGGAGTAGAAGCGCTGGCATTTCTATACCGACTTGGAAACTACACTCAGGCGCCGCGGCCGGACCTGGTCATTCTGGATTTGAATCTGCCGAAACGAGGAGGCTTATCGGTTCTGGCCGCCATGAAAGCGGCGCCGGAGCTGCGCCGCATTCCGGTCGTAATTTTTAGCACTTCGCAGTTGAGTCAGGATATTGCCCGCAGTTACGAACTCGGCGCGAATTGCTACGTCAGCAAACCTGGAAATCTCAAGGACTTTTTTTCCACCATGAAGTCGATCGAGCAATTTTGGTTTGGCTCGGCGACTCTGCCGCCACGAGGAGAGCAAATAAAACCATGACTCAAACAACTACCAAGGTTCTACTCATCGAAGACAACCCGGGAGATGCGGATCTGGTCCGGCTTCGCCTGGTGGAAGGCCAATCTCCGGTAAAAGTAAACTGCGTGAGCCGGCTGTCGGATGGCCTCGCCTCTCTAACCAGCGACACTCCCTCCGTGGTGCTATTGGACCTGAACCTGCCCGACAGCCGAGGGGCAGAAACTTTTCGCCGCGTCATGGAGCATTCGCCGAATGTGCCGGTAGTGATCCTTTCAGGCCAGGATGATGAGGCGCTGGCCATGAGGGCGGTGCACTCCGGCGTGCAGGACTATCTGGCCAAAAGCAATCTCTCGAGCAAGCATCTGGAACGGGCTATTCGCTACGCGGTGGAACGGCAGGCACTGCTGCGCTCCTTGGAAATCGCGCAGAAGCAGCAACTGGAGTTCAAGAACCAGTTCCTGTCCCATGTCTCTCACGAACTACGCACGCCGCTGACCTGCATTCACCAGTACGTAACTTTGCTGCTCGACGGCATCTCTGGTCCGGTTACGCCCGACCAGGCAGATCACTTGAAGACGGTTTTGAAAAGTGTGAATCAGCTCCACGCAATGATCCGCGATCTGCTGGAAGCCACTCGTGCCGAAAGCGGCAAGATGCGGATTGAACCGCGCTGCGTCGCGCTGGGCGAACTGGTTCAACAAGCGGTAGCGATGCTACGCCCCACGGCCAACGAAAAGAATGTTGGACTGGAGATCGGGATGGATCAGAGGCTTCCCCTCGTGCATGCCGACCCAGACCGCGTGCTCGAAGTAATGATCAATTTGATGGACAACGCCATCAAGTTCACGCCCCCGGATGGCGGGGTGATGTTGCAAGCCAGCATGGTTGATGCCGATCCGAGTTCGGTCTATGTTTCGATCAGCGATACTGGCCGCGGCATCGGCCCCGAGGCCAAGGCGCTCATCTTTGAACGCCTCTATCAGGACCCCGAATCCGTAGACAACAACCGCTCGGGATTGGGGCTGGGCCTATTCATTTGCCGGGAAATCATCCGCCTGCATGAGGGGCGGATCTGGGTTTCGAGCGAGCCGGGGCAAGGCAGCACCTTCACCTTCACTCTGCCCGTCTACTCATTAGCAAAGCTGCTTGCTCCGGTTGTTACATACCAGGACAGTTTGCGTCCCTCTTTCGTCCTGGTGCGAATCGAACTGACTCCGCTCACGAATCCTCCGCGGGGCAATTGGAAAGAAACCTGGCAACAATGCCTGGAAGTCGTTCGACGCTGCGTGTATCTCGACAAAGATCTGCTTCTGCCGCCCATGGGCACGTCGGGCACAACTGAAACTTTTTTTATCGTGGCCTCAACCGATCTGCAAAGTTCCGGGATCATGACCACGCGTATTCGTGAGCAACTCGAACGTGTTCCCGACCTCAAAACCAAATGTACGTTGACCATCACCACCGTTCCGGTCGAGATTCCCTCTGCTGGCGAAGCCGTCGCTCTGCCAGAGCGAGTTCAATCGGTTGCGGACTGCGTCACGAGGATGATCATGGCAACCCGGGAACGGCAACAACTGTCTGCCGGAAAAAGCCGACGAGATTCCAACTAAGAAAATAAAAAAGGAGAATAACAATGCGAAGACCGAAAATTCTGGTAGTGGATGACGACCCCGATCTAGTGCGTGCCCTGCGGCTGCGCTTGCGAGCTAACAACTTCGAGGTGGCCACGGCGACCGATGGCTACTCCGCCATTGCAACCGCCCAAAAAGAGCGTCCCGCCTTGATAATCCTGGATCTGGGCCTGCCCGTTGGCGACGGCTTTGTGGTCCTCGACCGTCTGCAGAACAACGATGCTCTCGCCGGTGTGCCCGTCATTGTCCTGAGCGCCCGCGACCCTCAGAGCAACGAAGAGCGTGCCCTGAAAGCGGGGGCGGCAGCATTTTTCCAGAAACCCGCCGATAACGACGAACTGATGAATGTGATTCGCGTAAGCCTTGGGGCGGCAAATGAGCAACCCGCGCCCTGGCCGTCTTAAGTTTATTCCCTGCCTGCACCATGGGATGAGGACGCGCAGCCGTGCGCGTTCTCGTTCATTTTTTGCCTTACTTCTGAGGCAACAAATGTGGTGACGAAGGACCGCACATCTCCAAAATTAGGCCGAACCTTCTGCGCGACCTCCCAAGCTCGTGTCCACACGCCATCCGACCGGTCGGGAGGATCGCAATGGATTGCAACATATAGCTTTTTGCCTGCCAGACAGATACAGAATTCCACACAAACCTCCTGAAAACCGTACTAGGTTTCCTAAAATCCATCTATAATGCCGGAAGTTGTTTTAGGTATGGCACTTAGTCGTAAGCTGAGTAGAGACGGACATGGCAGCGAAGTTGCTCATAGAGCCTCAGACCGACGTCGATCTACGGCTCACCGGCCACCCCGCCGGGGCGCCAGCGAAACCCATGAACCGGGAAAGCCAAGTCCGTTCTGTCGCGGTTCTGTTGTTTCTCCTGACCGTGGCTGCCGTTGTTTTCGCAGGCTTTAATTTCAACGCTGAGTGGAAGTTCCTGGTTCCTGACGATGGCGTGTGGTGGGTGGAGCACGGCGGGAGGCTGACGGCGGACCGCGTGGAACCTAGCCGCCCCGGCGCTAAGAGTGGCATCAAGCCCGGCGATCAACTGGTTTCCATCAATGGTCAGGAAATTCACAACATGTCCGCCCTGGAGCGCCAACTTTACAGTAACGGCGTTTGGTCCAAAGCAGCGTATTCCTTGTTGCGCCAGTCGGTCCCACTCGATTCCAGTGTCATTCTGGAGCCATGGGAACGCCCCCTCAACAACTGGTTGCGGGTCATCGCTCTCATCTATCTTGGTATCGGGCTCTATGTTCTGCTGCGGCGTTGGACCGCACCCGGGTCGACCCATTTCTACATCTTCTGTCTGGTTTCGTTCATCGCCTATTCCTTTAAATACACCGGCAAGCTGAATGATTTCGACTGGGTAATTTATTGGGGGAACATCGCGGCGGGAGTGCTTCAACCCGCGCTGTTCCTTCACTTCGTTCTGACCTTCCCGGAAAAGCGGGAGATCATACGCAAGCATCCTCCTCTGCTGGGCCTTGTCTACATACCGGGCGCGATATTGCTGGCGTGGCACGTTGTGGCAATGCGATGGCTGCAGGCCAGCATGCGGCTACGGTGGAATCTCGACCGCATGGAAATGTCCTACGGAGCGATATTCTTTCTGACCGCAGCAGTTATGCTCTGGTATAGCTATCGGCATGCCAGCACTACGATTTTGCGGCAACAGCTGAAGTGGGTGACTCGCGGAACCATTCTAGCCATCGTTCCCTACACTCTTTTCTACGTCGTTCCCTATCTGATGGGATCACTGCCCGGCGCCACCATGAAAGTCTCGGCGCTGTCGCTGGCGTTGCTGCCGTTGACTTTCGGCTATGCCATTTTCCGTTATCGCCTGATGGACGTAGATCTCATCTTCAAACGCGGCGTGGTGTATACGCTTGCGGCGGCAATTGTTGTCGGTCTTTATTTCGGGCTGGTAGCGGGCGTAGCCCTGCTGGTGCACAATTGGCAGCCCAGTTCTGGTCCCGTTGGTTTGATCCTGGCAGTCGTTGTCACTGCGCTTCTTTTCGATCCGGTTCGCAAGTGGATTCAGGACCGCATCGACCAGTTCTTTTATCGCACACGCTATGACTATCGCCGCACGCTCCTTGAGTTCGGCCGGGAATTGGGCTCGGAGACAAATCTCAACACGCTGTTGTCCTCGTTGATCGATCGTCTGTCGCGTACGCTGGCGGTCGATCGCATGGCGGTTTTCCTGGCTGGTGAAGACGTGGGGGCGTTTGTCCTCGCCAAATCTTTCGGACTATCGGCACCCGGGAATATCGACCTCGCTTTTCTGGGGGCGCCGAGGCCCGAGGCCGCTGGACACCTCTTCTTCGAAAATACGCACCAGGTGCCACGCGAAACCCCAAGCGCGCAGCAAGCCATTGCCAGGCTCGACCTGAATTACTACATTCCCTGCCACGCGCAGCAGAGGACTATCGCCGTCCTAGGCCTGGGTAAAACCACCCAAGGCGACTTTCTCTCCAGCGAAGACATGGAGTTGCTTGAGACGCTCGGAGGTTATCTCGGCATCGCCATCCAGAACTCGCAACTCTACGCATCGTTACAGCAAAAAGCTGCCGAGTACGAGCGCCTGAAAGACTTCAACGAGAACATTGTCGAGTCGATTAACGTCGGCGTGATGGCCCTCGACATGGAGGACCGCATCGAGAGCTGGAACGCGCAGATGGAAGTAATGTATGCCGTCCCGCGCTGGCAGACGCTGACCCAGCCGCTAAAGACCATCTTCCCGGCGGCGTTTGTCGAAGAATTTGATCGTATGCGCCAGGAACCAGGCATTCGAAACCTCTATAAATTCCGTCTTAAGACTCCCGCTAATGAAGTTCGCACCGTGAACGTGGCTCTCGCTCCGCTGGTCACACGCAAATTCGAGGTGATCGGCCGCCTCATCATCATGGACGACATCACCGAACGCGTTGAGCTCGAGGCCCAGCTATCGCAGGCCGATAAACTTTCTTCCATCGGATTGCTCGCGGCCGGAGTAGCGCACGAAGTGAACACTCCCCTGGCCGTGATCTCATCCTATACGCAGATGCTGGCGAAGCAACTGCAGAGCGATGCGCAGAAGTCGGGACTGCTCGAAAAAATCACGCGCCAGACCTTCCGCGCCTCTGAGATCGTAAACAACCTGCTGAATTTTTCGAGGACCAGTGGCAGCGAAGTCGGCGACGTGGATGTAAACAAGGTGATCGCCGATACTCTCGCCCTCCTGGAGCATCAATTCAGAGTGGCCAAAGTCGAGGTCGAAGATGCTCTTGCTCCCAATTTGCCTTCGATCCAGGGGAACTCCGGCAGATTGCAGCAGGTGTTCTTAAACCTTTTTCTGAACGCCAAAGATGCCATGCCCGGCGGAGGCAAGCTGCGTGTCGCTACTGCGAATGGCGAGAGTGTGAGCGTTTCCGTTTCTGACACCGGCTCCGGCATTGCACCCGAGCACATCCAGCGCATTTACGATCCATTTTTCACGACGAAAACTTCGCCACGCGAAGGGCAAGCCCGCGGCACCGGCCTGGGCCTCTCCGTTACCTACGGCATCATCCAGGAACACGCTGGCAAGATACGTGTGGAAAGTCATCCCGGAGCCGGGACAACCTTCACACTGGATTTTCCTCTAAATAGAAAGGGACTACATTCCAAGGCCGAATATGTCTGACACTGCTCTCATCGCGCGCTCTCTCTCCAACGGTAACCCGGGTCTGGCCGGCGCCGTCCTAATCATTGACGATGAAGCAGAAATTCGCGAGTCCCTGCAAACTCTGCTGGAGCTGGAAGGCTTCGCGGTGGAAACCGCAGAAACCGGAGAAGCCGGCCTACAGCGCATTGGTGAGCATCCTTTCGATCTCGTCCTGCTTGATCTTGCACTGCCGGGCCGCGATGGCATGGAAATTCTGGCCGAAATTCGCGCCCACGAAATCCGCCTTCCGGTTATCATGATCACGGCGTACGGAACGGTCGAGAATGCCGTGCGGGCCATGCAATTCGGCGCCGCCAACTTCGTACAGAAACCCTGGGACAACGAAAAACTTCTCGCCGACGTGCGCGCCGCGATTGGATGGCGCCGGGCCGAGGAAGAAAACGTCCAGCTCAAGCGCGCCCTCAAGCAGCGCTACAACTTCGAGAACATCGTTGGCAAGAGCGAGCCCATGCTCAAGATTTTCGATCTGGTCGCGCAAGTCGCCAACAGCCGCTCCACGGTGCTGTTGCAAGGCGAAAGCGGTACCGGCAAGGAGGTTATTGCCAAAGCTCTGCATCTGAATTCTCCGCGCCGCGACCGCCCGTTCGTCCCGGTCAACACCGGTTCCATGCCGACTGACCTGCTTGAGTCCACCCTCTTCGGTCACGTGAAAGGCGCGTTTACCAGCGCGATTGCCTCCAAGAAGGGCCTGTTTGAAATGGCGGATCGCGGCACACTGTTTCTCGATGAAATCGCCACCATGGGCCTCGACACCCAGGCAAAGATCCTGCGCGTGCTGCAGGACCGCCGCTTTATGCATCTCGGTGGCGTACAGGAAGTTCAAGTGGATGTGCGCATCATCGCCGCCACCAATGTCGATCTCCGGCAGTTAGTTCGCGAAGGCCGGTTCCGTGAGGACCTGTTTTACCGTCTGAATGTGATCTCCATCGAGCTTCCTCCTTTGCGCCAGCGCAAGGGAGACATTCCTCTGCTGGTCGATTTCTTCCTAAAGAAATATGCCGAAGAGAATGATCGTCCCGCGCGGAGCATTGCTCCCGAAGCCTTGCGGCCCCTGATGTCGTACTCTTGGCCAGGGAATGTGCGTGAACTCGAAAACGTCATAGAACGCGCAGTCGTCCTTTCTTCCGGAAACAGTATCGGCATCGATTTGCTGCCCGATAGTCTGCTAGGGCGCGGTTCAGCTTTTTCGCTGCACGATCCGCCAGCCGACGCTTCCCTGTTCGAAATCGTCGAGGACGTAGAGAGGCGCATCATCACCGAGATGCTGGAGAAATGCAACTGGAACCAGACTGAGGCTGCCGAGCATTTCAAAGTGCCGCTCTCCACCTTGAACCAGAAAATCCGTAGACTGAATATTGAGGTCAAGAAGAAGACGCGCGGATAGAGGATAAGAGCCCCGGCACGTAGGGAAAATCCCGACGCTCATGTGTTCTATTACCTAATTTCATTCTGCAGCACCAAGCCGAGACCTTTACAGAGTTCACCCCATAATTCCGTTCCGTGAGTCCGCATCTTACTCGCGTGACCACTGATTCCAACGATTCGAAATCAGCGGATTTGCCCGCCACTACGAAACAACCAACTGTTCCCGAACGGACTGCCGTGTCTGATGGTCGACCTCTCGGAGGAGAAACCTGGATCGCCCTCTGCGCTCAGGCTGCGGTTGAGCAGGACCCGAAGCGACTTCTCGAGCTAGTGAGCGAAATTAACCGTCTCTTGGATGTAAGAAATAAGCGTCTTGCACAAGAGGCCCCCGGTAAGGAATCTGAATAAAATGGAGCAGTTGATCAGTTCGTATACCGACTACCTGTTTAACGGCCAGTATCCCCACGACCACGAAACCACAAGTGGTCACCCGCCAGGCCGCAGACTTGACGACCGCATCCGCGATCTGTGTTCCCAGCTTGTTCAAGCCGATGACGGGCAGTTCCAGCAACTTCTCTACGAACTGAAGGCTGCCCTGCACGAACACAACAATCGTCTCAGAAACTAGCCGCCACAAAACTCGCGGTTATCTCGCGGCCTGGCAGTTGCTGCTCTACGCGGAAAAGTTAAATTTGGCACCTATTCACTTAACCTTTGTTCCGTCTTACCCCTGAGAGTCTCTGCTATAGTGCGGGAAGCGAGCCAATTGGTCGCCCGCTTTTCCAAGCCGCATGGAACTCACTTCGCCCACTTATTTCGCCAAAGTAAAAGTCCAGACGGTTCAGGATTACGTCCTGTTTTGCGTGCAGTCCGTTACGAACCTCTTTCAGAGGCCCTTTTATCTCACTGACATAGTTAGTCAGGCAGATTCGATCGGCGTCGGGTCTCTGCCAATCGTTGTCCTCACAGGCTTCTTCACTGGCGCTGTCCTGGCGCTGCAGGCCTCCAACACCCTTGAGCGTTTTGGATCGCTGTCACTGGTAGGACAATTGGTTTCAACTTCCATGGTGCGCGAACTGGGGCCCGTGCTCACCAGTTTGATGGTGGCCGGACGAAATTCCTCAGGCATGGCCAGCGAATTGGGATCGATGATGGTGACCGAACAGATTGATGCCATGCGCGCTCTTGGCACCGATCCCATGAAAAAACTGGTGACCCCGCGCGTCGCCGCCACGGTATTCATGCTGTTTTTTCTCGCAATTATTTCCGATCTTGTGGGCTTGGCGGGCGGAGCCTTGGTCGCCAGAGTGCTCCTTCACTTAGACTCCCGCCAGTATTGGTCGTACGCATGGCAGACCCTGGTTTTTCAGGATGTATTTATGGGACTGGTCAAGCCGGTTCTGTTTGGTTTCATTATTGCAACTATAGGCTGCTTCTACGGAATGAACGCTCGAGGGGGAACCCAGGGCGTAGGCCGCGCTACAACGCAAGCGATGGTCGCTTCTTCCGTGCTGATTCTAGTCCTCGATTTTTTCGTAACCCGATTGCTGATGGCTGTTCTTTCCTATCATTAATCCAATGTCCGCGCCCACTTTACCGCTCGATTCCGCCGCCGCGACTGTGCAAGAAGACGCCGCCCGAGTAATCGTGTTCGATGATGTGAAGTTGGGCTTTGGCGACAACGAGGTGCTGCGCGGAGTTTCCTTCCATTTGGCACGAGGTGAAACAAAAGCTTTGTTCGGCGTCGCCGGTTCTGGAAAAAGCCTGATATTGAAATTAGCGATGGGATTGATCCGGCCTGACTCTGGAAGCACTGTGGTACTGGGACATGACATCTCTCAAATGCGGGAAGAAGAACTGTTCCAGTTGCGCAGGAAGATCGGAATGGTCTTCCAGGAAAGTGCACTCTTCGATTCTCTGACTGTGCGCGAAAACGTCGCCTACCGACTGATGGAAGAACACGGCATTTACGATGAGGATATCGACCGCAGAGTGCGAGAGGCTTTGCACTTTGTGGAACTTGAGCACACGCTCGATCTCTATCCCGCCGAACTTTCAGGCGGCATGCGCCGCCGGGTGGCCATCGCGCGAGCCGTCATTACTCAGCCGGAACTGCTCCTCTATGATTCGCCCACCGGAGGCCTCGATCCGGTGACGTCGAACAGAATCATCGAATTCATTGTGAAGCAGCGCGACGTCTACAAGACCAGCGCTTTGCTGGTAACTCATCGCTTGCAGGATGGCTTCACCATGGCTACGCATCAATTCGATCAGGACGCCAACCGGATGGTTCAGTTGCCACCCGGTCGGAGTTGCGACGTTCCTATGAGTTTTCTGATTCTGCGCGATGGCAAAGTAATCTTCGATGGCGATGCCCAGGCCCTCAAAGAGTCAAGAGATGAATACATCCGAGAGTACATCTCGTAGGTAGTGGGCAGTACCTAGTGCCCAGTAGTTAAACCCTAACCCTGCTGCGCCAGGTCTCACTGAGTACTGATCACTGGCCAACTGTTTTGTCTGCCATCATTCTCTCCACGTCGTCCGCCCTCGAAGGCAAGGCCTCGCTGAGTTTCACCAGTTTGCCGTCAGGCTGCACATAGAAATCGTCTTCGATGCGGACGCCAAGATTCTCCTCCGGAATATAAATTCCCGGTTCGATTGTGAACGCCATGCCGGGACCCAGCGGCACCGAGTAGTCGCCGGGATCGTGAACGTTAAGACCGATGTAGTGCCCGAGACCATGAATGAAATACTGTCCCAGCGGCTGGCCGTGCAGATCTTTGCCATGAGTATTGATGTAGTCGTAGGCGACTTTGTAGAGCGATTCAGGGTCGTCGCGCTTCATAGTCGACTTGCCGGACTTGAACGCAGCCATCGCGGCCTGCTGCGCGCCGAGAACGATGTCGTAAATTTCTCGCTGCCGCGCGGTGAAGTGACCATTAATCGGCAGCGTGCGCGTAATGTCGGCGGCATACATCGAATATTCACCCGCCGCGTCGATCACGACCACATCGCCGGACTTCATGATGTTGTCGTCATCCGAGTAATGCAGAACAGTGGAGTAATAGCCCGAACCCACGATGGGCGCGTAGGCTACGCGCTCGCACCCACGCTTTCCCCATTCGTATTGCATAAGGGCAGAAATTTCGCGCTCGTTCACGTTCGGCTTCACCGCCTTGAATGCAGCAAAGTGCGCCGCTACCGAGGCATCGACTGCTTTGTGGATCAGAGCTACCTCGTCGGAGTCTTTGGTAGTACGCAAAGACGAAAGTATCGGCTTCACGTCTTGGAACGAAAGATAGGCGTTCAGCCGTTTTAAAAAAGCCAGCGGCTTGGTGGAAGGCGACTCTTCTCCATTAGCGGCAACGTCGGTGTAGATCGCGGGTCGCGCACCGTTCGTGAACCGGGCAACTTCGTCCGGCAGTTGCCCCATATCTTCGACGCGGTCAAACCCCGTGATCTTTGGCGCCTCGGGGTTCTCCGGACCGAGTTTGGGCCCGGTCCATTTCTCCTGAGTCGCATTGCGCGGAGGCAGAAAAAGAATTTCAGTGTAGGCGCGTGCGGGCGCATCGCCTTTCGCCTCGGCTGCGGAAGCAATCAGCAGCGCCGAACCCGGTTCACTCAATCCGGAAAGGTAGAAAAAGTTATCGTCCTGGCGGAAACCGTATAGATCGTTAGGCCCGTCGTTCTCTGTGGCGGCAAATAGAACGATCACCCCTCCGGCCTTCTTGGCGAGGGCTTCGCGGCGAGCGTGATAGTCGGCATTGGGTTGGCGCTCGATTCCGAAACTCGACGCAGACGCTACCAGGAGGACAACAGAAACGACAATCCATGCGGGTAAAAAAGAAAACAGCCATCTTCGCATTGTGTGATGAATCCTTCGTTCGAGAATGCCCGAACTACAAAAGCCAGTTTTCCGATTTTCGGTCTCAGCGGCGAACCGCGAGCTTATAACTGAGAAGCGACGACTGAGAACTGCTCTCAACGACGCATCATTTGTGCCCGCCGGTTGCGCTCTGCTTAGCTTGCAGAAACGAATCTACGTTATTTTTGTCGATCAGGGCAGAACCAGTATCTACGAACGAGGGGATGGGTGCAAAGCTGTCTTTCGCCCAATCGGCATCGAGCGCAGGCGGCTTGTGGTGATACAAGTTGTCCAGCATCTGCATGCCCACAAATGCCATGGTGTATGGCTTCTGGGCAATCGTGGCGGCGATGCCGCCCTTCTTGATCCAATCCAGGGTGTCAGGATCGGTATCCATAGCCATCACAATTTTTCCCGTGACCTTGTAGCTGTTAAGTACACCGGCCACTTCTTTGCCCGATTGCGCCTCGAGACAGACGAAGGCATCGACCTTATCCTTTTCCTTGCCGATAATTTGCGTAGTCGTATCGAACGCAATGCGCGGATCGCCCTGGATGTCGACGACGCGCGTTATTTTAATTCCAGTGCGGTCGAGAGCATCCTTGTAACCGCGTAGCCGGTCCTGCATGTTGTGCTGATCGGGCATGGTGAATACCACCACATTACCTTTGCCCTTCAACTCCTGCGCCAGTCGCTGGCCGCCCGTTACACCAACTTCGTAGTTATTGGTGCCGATGAAGAAAAGCCGCTTGCTGGCTGGCGAATCAGAATCGAGCGTCACCACCGGAATGCCAGCAGCGATCGCTTTGTCGATGCCATCCTTGAGCAGCGCCGGGTCCGTCACCGCCAGCAGGATGCCGGTGGCTTTCTGCTGCACTGCTCTGTCCAGCGCTTCGCGCTCGGCTTTAGGATCGTAATTATTGGGACCGAGATAATCAGTCCGAACTTTCATCAGCGCCGCGGCTCTCGAAAAACCCGCGCCCGCAGTTTGCCAATATGGTACCTGGAGATTGGCAGCTACCAGTACGAAGTACTCATCCGAATCGTGTCGCCCACCGCAACTGAAAAGTGAGGTGAGCAACAGTGACAGCGCAACAACGGACGACAGCTTGCGGGAGCGGAGCATCGCAGCCTCCTTTTAGCGACTGGATTGTACTCCCAGTGTTCAAGCGAAAGAAAGCGGCCCAACGAAGTCGCGCCAGTAGTCGAGCGCGCATTCGGGTCCGCTCGGAAGGAAAGGAGCCGACACCGTTCGCTTCACACTCCCACGGGAAACGGCTTGGTATGCGACTCACCGCTAAGCGCGATGCCCGCGAAGCGCCCTTGCAACAAGGACATTAATCCCGTGTACCAATAACCCAACACGAACAACAAGAGAAATGGAACAGTCACGAAATTCTCGTTCTCAACCGCGTAGTAAACCGTCAGCGCAAAATAGGAGCCGATCAGCAACTCTACCCACGGCACCCAGCCCAGGCGCTTGCGATACTTGGTGGCTCCGACTCTATCTTTCCTGGATTCGACGTTGTACTTCGGGGTGCGCGCAAACGCACTTTCTTTGCCAATGAGCGCTTCAATTACAGCCTTGGTGTTGGTGATGGTCAATCCGATGCCCAGCGCCATCAAGAACGGCAGATAAAGCAAAGCCCGCGGCCAGCTTTTCGGAAAGAGCTCCCGCTGCGACACCAGATAGAAACTGGAAATCGAAAATGTCGAAGCCAGAAAAAGCGGCAGGTCGATAAACAGCATCTGAAACCATCCCTGGTAAAAGCGGATGATCATGGCCGGCAGCATCAGTACGGAGAGCACAATCATCAGCGGATAACTCAGGTTAGCCGTCAGGTGATACCACGCTTCAATCTTCGTGTGCAGCGGCGCATCGCTACGCATGACACGCGGCAGTATTTTCTTTCCGGTTTGAATCAGTCCCTTGGCCCAGCGCGCTTGCTGAGTTTTGAACGCAGTCATTTCGACCGGCAATTCGGCGGGGCATTCCACATCCTGCAGGTAAATAAACTTCCAACCCTTCAGCTGCGCCCGGTAAGAGAGATCGGTGTCTTCGGTGAGGGTATCGTGCTGCCAGCCACCCGCTTCGTCAATCGCCCGTCGCCGCCAAACTCCGGCCGTGCCATTGAAGTTAAAGAAAACGCCGCTGCGGGCGCGGCCGGAATGCTCGAGCACGAAATGTCCGTCGAGTAGAATCGCTTCCACGTTGGTGAGAAAAGAGTAATTCCGGTTGATGTGCGTCCAGCGCGTTTGCACCATGCCAATCTTCGGGTCAGTGAAGTGATGAATGGTGCGGAGCAGAAAATCTTCGGGCGGCGTGAAGTCAGCGTCGAAAATTGCTACAAACTCTCCCTTCGCCGTGTTCAACCCCTCGGCCAGCGCGCCCGCTTTGTATCCCTCGCGGTTGGTTCGATGATGGTAGCTGATGGGATTTCCCAGCGCCGCATACCGTTCGACCAATCCGCGCGCAACCTCGACGGTTTCGTCGGTGGAGTCGTCGAGTACCTGGATGTCGAGTTTCTCCCGCGGATATTTCAATTTGCAAATTGATTCCAACAGCCGCTCGACTACGTACTGCTCGTTAAAAATGGGGAGTTGTACGGTAACGCGAGGCAATTCCTCAAAAAATGCCGCCGGCTCCGTGGTGCGGTTTTCCTTATGTTTGTAGTAGAGGTAGACCAGAATGTAACGATGCATTCCGTAACCAGCCAACAAGACCAGCACAATGAAATACGGAATGAGCAACGCTCGATCGAAAGCGTCCGTATGGTAGAGTCCCTGAAACGTTTTATCCAGCAGGTGCTGGCGAAGATACGGCCCAATGCCGCGAGGAGCGGCCCACGCAGCCAGCATCGAAGATGAGATGAAATCAGAACGCAGCAAGTGGCTCGGGGAAAAGCTCTATTCTACCGGATAAGGTGGCAAGCGGTCTTTTACCGGAATGGAGGCCGATTTCGCGAGGACTGCAAGCCCGGAATTGCAAGCGTGGATATCACTATCCGATTACTTTGGATGCAAGTAGTCTGCCAACTATTTGCGCCTTCCCTATTGCTAAGATGGCGGACGTTCTCCTAGCATTACCACTGAAAGCCGGCCTGCGGGGTTGGTGATGGCGGTAACCGATTTTTGAACCAATGCTGAATGAACGGGGGCTCGACTCGAACTAGGATCCGGTGTGCAACGCTCCGCCATGCGGAGATGCCTAAAGGGTCTCGGCGGGTTCCCAACGTCTACCTGACGGTTCATTCTCGGCCCGTCACACG
>JGI12635J15846_10000405_pt1 | contig 36204 bp, 24 predicted proteins | sample BlaSpr_A8_OM2_M2_FD_15846 | JGI IMG/M metagenome (IMG submission 15846)
ACCGAGGCCCGGCTCGCGCCCAGCGCCATCCGGACGCCGATCTCCGACGTTCTCTGCGCGGTCGAGTAGGCCAGCACGCCGTATAGGCCGATGGCCGCCATTAGGGCAGCCAGCACTCCGAAGCTCGCCGCCAGAAGCGCAATCACACGTTCGGCAATCAGGTTGTCGTCGATTTGCTCCGCCATGGTCCGGAAGCTATCGAGCACCAGCTTCGAATCCAACGCCTGCATGGCGCTTCGGACGGTTGATTCCGCGCTCTCCGGCGTCTGCCATGTCCGTGCATAGAAAGTCATTCCGCCGGGGTCGGTTTCTTGCAGATACGAAGTAAACACCGTGCGTCGAATATCCTGACGAACCCCGCTATGCTTGGCGTCTTTGACGACCCCGACGATTTCGATGTCCGGCTTATCCTTCTCGCCATCGCCGTTAGCGAGGTAATGCTGCAGCGCGTTTCGCGGGTCTCCGAAGAAGTGGCGCGCGAAACTCTCATTGACCACCGCGACCTTTTGCGTTCCCGTTCGATCCGCATCAGTTAGTTCGCGGCCCGCGAGCAGCGGCATGCCCATGGCCGAGAAGTAGCCGGGACTGACCCTCGGGTGCTCGACGTCCGTATCCTCATCTTCTTTTGCCGTATAACCCGCGATGGTTATGTTGTTTGCCCAATTGTCGTTTGCCAGTTCCGAGTCGGTGGTGCCGGCAACCGAGCGCACTCCGGGAAGCGCCGCCAGGGTGTGCAGCACGCGGGAATCGACCTCAAGATTCTGGGTGGATGGATATCCGGCCAGCGATGGATCAATGGTGAAGGTCACCAGATGATCGGTGGCAAATCCCACATCCAGCGACTTGAGATTGCGCAGCGTGCGGGTGAAAAGACCGCCGCCCACCAGCAGCAAGAGACTCAATCCCACTTGCACACCGACCGCAATGCGGCGGAAACGTAGCGGCCCTCCGCCGGTGATCACTTGCTGTTTCAGCGCGGGCGCGAGATTGGGACGCCAGAACTGGATGGCTGGGGCCAAGCTGAAAAGCAGGCTTGCCCCGACTGCCAGCGTGAAGTTGAAAATCAGGATTCTCAAATCAAGATGCGACGAGAACGGCAACTCCATGCTAGTGCCGCCCCAAATCATGCTGATGAGTACAGTTGAGATTCGCGGCGCCAGAAAAGCTCCGAGGATTCCGCCCGTCACTCCCAGCGAAAGGCCTTCGACCAGAAGTTGCTGAACCACCCTTCTGCGCTTTGCGCCCAGCGCATAGCGCACCGACATTTCGCGCAACCGGCTCGCGGCGCGGACCAGCAGCAGGCTGCCCACGTTGGCGCACGCCATCAAGGCAACCAGTCCCACCATCGCCATCAGAATGAGCAGAGGCCTTTGCACATCACTCCGCAATGGAGAAAACCCTTTCGCGCCATCGAGCAGTAAAAGGTGGGACTTAGCCACAAAGTTCTCACGGAAACTCTCTGTGCCGTGCCCGATCTGTTTTAGTTCGTCGGCGCGGATCGCTGACCACAATGGATTGATTCCTGCCTTCGCCTGCTCGCGGCTAACGCCTGGTTTTAGCCGGGCGATGATGTTGAGCCAGCTCGAACGGCGGTCCTCGAGGTCGTCATTCCCAGGCATGACCTGGGATTTCATCATCATTGGCACGAACAGGCCAGGAGTGTCTCCCATCACGACGCTGCGAAATCCCGGCTGGGCCACGCCAATCACTGTGAAGGGGTGACCGTTCACCAATATGGACTGGTTCAGAATCGTTGGATCTGCACCGAAGCGGCGCTGCCAGTAACTGAAGCTCAACACCGCAACGGGATTGGCGTTGGGCACTGTATCATCGGAAGCGAGCAACAGACGGCCCAACGCCGACCGCACCTCCAGTACATCGAAGTAATTGCCCGAGACTAATTCCGTGGCGACAAGTTCCGGCTGGTTGTGCCACTGTACGCCGGCTTGTGTCCAGTCGGTGGCGATGGTCCCGCTGAAGACGGTGTTCAGGTCGCGGAGATCGTGATACATGGGGTAAGAGAAGTAGAATTTCCCGTCGGCACGTGAACTGATATGCCCGGTATTGCTGCCGGAATACTTCAGCAAAACCAGGCGGTCAGGTTCCTTCACTGGCAGGCCGCGCAACAAGGCCTGATCGAGCAGTCCGAAGATGGCCGTGTTTGCGCCGATGCCCAGTGCCAGAGTAAGCAGGGCCACGGCGACAAAGCCCGGACTCTTGCGGAGCTGGCGAAGTGCGTAGCGAAGGTCTTGGATTAGTCCGTTCATCATTCGTCCTTCGTTCTCACTCGTACCGCAGCGCCACCATGGGATCGACCTTGGCTGCGCGCCTGGCGGGAACAAAACATGCCAGCACACCCGCGCCTAATAACACCATCGCCACCGCGCCGAATGCGCCCAAGTCGATTGTGCCCACGCCATACAGCATGCTCTTCATCGTGCGGCCGACTAGAGCGGCGCCTAGTAATCCGAAAGCTAGTCCGGCCACGGCCAATATCATTCCTTCTCTCAAAATCAGAGTCATCACTTGGCCTTTGTCTGCACCCAAAGCAATGCGCAACCCGATCTCATGGGTCCGCTGCGCCACGGCAAAAGCCATTACACCGTAAATTCCGATCGCCGCAAGCACCAGGGCAAACCCTGCGAACGTCATATACAGTAATGTGGTGAAACGATCGGAGGCGCGAGTTTCACCGACGATCTGATCCATGGTTCGAACGCTGGCCAAGGGCAGGTCAGGATCCATTGAGCTGACCACAGCCGCAATGCTGCTGGTCATTGCCTCGGGGTCGCCGCTCGTGCGAACCGCCATTCCCGCGTCCGGCCATGGGATTTGCCAGAAAGGCACATCGATTTCCGGAAAGTCTTCGTTGCGCAGGCCGCCAGTACGGACGTTGTGGAAGACGCCCACAATTTGAAGCTCGATTGGCGGACCGTTTCTTGCGACACCTGGAATCGGCTGGTCTACTGCGATGCGCTGTGAGAGTGGATCAACGCCTGGCAGATAACGCCTCGCGAAGTTCTCATTCACCATCGCTACAGCGACACTTCCGGCTTTATCCTGTTCAGTAAACCTCCGGCCTTGGACCACGCGAACCCCGAAGGTATCGAAGTATCCTGGCGTGACCATCTGAAATCCGGCGTCAGGGCGCAACGAAAAATCTGCAACCGGTTTACCCACGACGCTGAATGCCTGGCTGAACCCGACGCCTTCCAACCGCACACCAGTCGCCGCCTCGGCCCGAGATACTCCCGGAAGAGCTTCCAACTTCTCGATAAGCTCGCGGTAAAAGGTGATCATCCGCTCAGACTGCGTGAGCCGGCCCTGCGGTACCGGAACAAAGAATGTCAGAATGTGATCGCGGCGAACCCCTAGATCTATCTTTGCAAGATTCCAAAAGCTGTGGATCGCCAGTCCGGCTCCCGCCAGTAATGTCAGAGCGAGGGCGAATTCTATTACTACCAGCGTGCGTCGCAGCCGATGCCGTCCAGCACTTGTCCCCGAACGTGATCCCTCTTTCAAGGCGCTATTCGGATCTACGCCGGAGGCCTGCCAGGCGGGAGCGCAGCCGAACATGACTGCTGCCAGCATGGTTGTGATCAAGGTGAATACCAGGACTGGCACGCTTATTTGGATATCCGCTTCCGACGCCAACGTCGAAGACGGCATGATTGCGACAACAGCCTTCACCATTACTTCTCCGACGCCGACTCCGACCGCCGCTCCCACTATGGCCAACGCCAAACTCTCGGTTAAGAACTGGACGAAAAGATTCCAACGGGTTGCGCCCAGGGCAGCACGCAAGGCGGCTTCTTTCTGCCGAGTCGTGCCCTTGGCCAGCAGCAAATTGGCGACGTTGGCACAAGCAATCAACAACACGAAGCCGACCGCACCCATCAGCAAGCGTAGGGTTAATAGCGTCTCGCGCGGTATGAAGTCGTTCCGCAGGGGCTCGATGCTTGCTCCCCAACTCTTGTTCGTGTCGGGATAGTCTTGCCCGATGCGGCGCGCCACCATATCCATGTCAGCCTGCGCCTGCGCCAATGACACTCCCGGCTTCAGCCGGCCCATCACCAACAACCAACGAAAGTTGTGGTTAATTTGCTCTGGTCGAAAGGCCAAGGGAACAGAGAGGTCGACAGGGAGCCGGTCTGCCAGTCCGGACGACAGAACTCCCACGACGGTGTAAGGTTCGCTGTTGATCCGAAGCTGCTGGCCGATGATGTTTTGGTTAGAGCCCAGCTTTTCCCACAAGTGGCGCGTCAAAATCACCACGCGATCTTTTCCGGTTTCTCCCTCTTCCGGGACGAAGTCGCGTCCCAGGAAGAAATGGATCCCTTGCATTCTGTACCACCCCGGAGTTGTCATCTGACCCGGGACGTGCTCGGGACGCTCTGCACCGGCCAGGTTGAAAGTGCCGTCGTTCCAGGCATTCAACTCCTGAAAGGCTGTGCTCTGCCGCTTCCAATCGAGAAAGTCGCCAGCTGAAACTCCGTTACGCTCCCCGTTTATCTTTGACCAGACGATAACAAGTTGCTCAGGATTTGGGTACGGCATAGGAGCCAGAAAAGTGGCGTAGAGCACACTGTAAATGGCGGTTGTGGCGCCGATGCCGAGAGCGAGGGTCATCACGGCGACTGCGGTAAACCCCGCGTTCTTGCGCAGAACACGCAACCCGTAGCGGAGATTTTGAAGCAGCCTGGTCATTTCTGAATCCTCATTCGTAGCGCAGCGATACCGCGGGATCGATTTCGGCGGCGCGCTAGCTTAGAAGCTGCGCGGCGCGTGACCAACATGTGGGCGATGCCCGGCAGTTCAGCTCGACCTTGCCGGACCCCAGGCGACAGTCGAGCGCCAGAACTCGCGAGCCCGTTCACGCGCTCGCATCCTGCATCAGTTTGTGGAGTTCCTCTTCCGCTACTACCTTGCCATCGAACAGATGCACTTCGCGCTGGGCATGTTTGGCGAAGCGCGGGTCGTGCGTCACCATGCAGATGGTGGCTCCCTCGCGGTGCAAATTCTGGAGCAACTCCATAACTGCGTCGCCATTCCGCGAGTCGAGATTTCCCGTGGGTTCATCGGCCAGAAGGATGGAAGGATGTCCGGCGAGTGCGCGGGCGACTGCTACGCGCTGTTGTTGTCCGCCGCTGAGCTGAGAAGGGTAGTGGCGGACGCGATGCGCCATGCCGACGCGCTCCAGTGATTCCATCACTCGCTTCTTACGATCGACAGATGGCATTTTCTGGCGGTAGGTCAGAGGCAATTCGACATTTTCATAAACGGTGAGATCGCCAATCAGATTGAAACTCTGAAAGATGAATCCTATTTCCTGATTGCGAATGCGCGAGCGCTGTGCAAAATCCAGATTCTCGGCGGGTTGGCCATTCAGGCAATAGCTTCCGCCGGTTGGAGTGTCCAGCAAGCCAATGATCGAGAGCAGCGTGGACTTGCCGCATCCTGACGGGCCGGACATGGCGACGTACTCTCCTTTAGAAATGGACAGATGAACTCCGGAGAGCGCGTGAGTCTCGACCTCATCGGTGTAGAAGATTTTCGTCAGGTCTTCGATTTGGATGAGTGGCTGCTCTGCCTTGGTCATAGTTTTTCCTCAATCGTCTGCCGCCGGTCGTCTGCTGCTAATCGAGCCGGATCCGGTCGGTGTTGTCGGAGCGCGACATGTCAGACAGAATGACGGTGTCGCCTTCATGCAATCCCTCAAGAATCTGTATCGAATTCACAGAGGCGCGGCCAACTTTGACGGGAACACGAACCGCGCCTTTGCTGTCGGAATCAAGTTTGAACAGGCTGATTGTGCTGGTTTCCTGACCGAACGCGGGACGCCCAACGTAAAGGACATCATTAAGCCGCTCCAGGTCGATGGTGCCATCGACGCTCAAGTCCGGACGCGCGCCTTTGGGGAGCTCGCCGGTGAGCTTTACATCCACGGTGACGGTGCCATTCTGAACCGCGGGATCGACCCGCGTCACGGTTCCGACCACAGTACCATTGTGAGTGTCGACTAGCGCCGGTTGCCCGATTTGCACATCGCGCGCCTGCGTCTCGGCTACTTTTAACGCCGCTATCAAATGGTTAGGTTGCACGACTTTCGCTAACATTGCGCCGGGCAGCACGTGCTGACCCACCTGTAACGGCAAGTCAACCAAAACCCCTTCAATCCCCGCACGCACTCTCAGGGCATCCAACTGCTTCTGCTTGAGCTCGGCCAGCGCGCGAATCTCGTCCACTTTCGCCTGCTCTTCGGCAAGCTGAGACTCGATCGCCTTCTGGTTGATATCCAGCCGCTCGTCTTCAATGTTGTTGCGCGTGGTGAGTTCATCCGCTCTGCTTTTCGAGTTCTTGTACGCGAGTCCGGAAATCACGCCTAGATCATAAAGAGCCTTGTCCGTCTCGGACTGGAGCCTAGCCTGGCTGTAATCGGCAGTAACGGTCGCTGCTCCGGCTTTCTGATTCATGAGGTCACTCTGCAGCCTGACCCGCAGACTCTGATACTCAGCTTCCACGGCTTTCAACTGAAGGTTGGCATCGACCGCGGCTTGCTCTACCTGCGGATTGCTCATCTCCAGCAAAATGGAGTCTGCCTTCACCTGTGAGCCGGGAAGCAGGCGGATACGAACCACGGTAGCTTCGGTCTCTGCGGGTATTTGACGGGTGAATTCCTGGCTTGGAATCAAGGAGCCGAGTCCGCGAACCTGGCGGAGCATCGGGCCGCGCTTTACGGTATCGGTCCAAACAGTGCTGCGTTCAACCTCGGGCGCGGCCGGCTTAAGTCGTGACACAGCGAAAGTGACACCTGCGAGGAGCACAATACCAACCACCAGCCACACGATCTGCCGGCGTCGCTTTTGCTCCTTGAATTCAGGTCGGGCGATATCCATCGCTACCAATTGTGCAAGTCTCGGGCCGCGGACAAGAGAGATCTATCCCATTCAAAACGCTACCCGTAGAGCTCTACCGGAACTTGCCATTAAGCTCGATCTTGTTCACTAACCAAACCGGGTGTCCGTTCCCGGACAACTTCTGAATGGTTGTCTTAAGTCAATCCGCTCGCAGAGCCTTCATGGGGTCGATGGAAGCTGACCGGTGTGCAGGGAGCAGGGAAGCCGCCAGAGCTAGCAACAGGACGAAGATTGCCGCAAGGGCCAACACCAGCGGGTCAAAGGGGCTCACGCTGAACAAGAGAGACCGCAGCAACTGTGAGGCGGCCAGGGCGCCCGGCAATCCGACAGCGCAGCCGGCGAGAGCAAGTTTAGCCGCCGAGACAAAGACCAGGCCCAGGATGCCTGATCGCTGCGAGCCTAAGGCTATGCGAATGGCCATCTCCTGCTCGCGTAGCGCCGCCGAGAATGCGATAACGCTGTAGATGCCAAGCGCCGCCAGCAGTACGGCCGTGAGGGCAAAGGCGGAGATGAGTGCGGTATTGAAGCGACGTGGGGCTTCGCTTTCGGAGAGCGCGTGCTCCATACTTTGAACTTGGTCCAGCGGCAACTGAGAGTCAACGGAACGAACTACACTGCGAAGAGTATTCGCCATCTGCTCGGGTTGAGTCGCGGTGCGCACCGCGAGATAGCCAGCATTCCCGTTCAGATCGTCAGGGGAAGCCAGCGAGCCGATCGACTTTTCGAACTGTTTCACGGGCTGGTAGTACTGCTCTTTGGTAGGATCGTCGGGCGAGCCGTCTTTCAGGTCGGCGATTTCTCCGACAATGGTGATCCATGGTGTCTGCATCTCCGGCGTGCCGATGCGCAGACGCTTCCCGGTGGGATCCGCGCCGGGCCAATAGTGTTCGGCTAACTTGTGGTTGACGATGGCGACTAGTAGTCCGTTCTCCGAGTCCGCCGAAGTGAAGTAGCGACCGGCCAGCAAGGGAATTCCCAGGGCCTGCAAGTAGTCGCCCTCAATAGACGCCAGGGAGGCCAGGTTCATGTTCGCTCCCCTGGGTGCCAGGTAACCTTCCGCGACGAATGTGCTGTTCGAGCCACCGCCCATATCTGGCAGAGAGGACGTTAATCCCACATAGGTGACGCCAGGAACTTGCTGCAAGCGGCGAATCAGTTCGTCATTGAATTCATTCACCGACGATTGCGACGCGTACTGCTTCCGCGGCAGGGAGTACGCAGCCGCGAGGATGTGATCCGGCCGGAAGCCAAGATCCACAGCGCGCATCTTTTCAAAACTGCGCAGCAGCAGACCCGAAGCGACAAGCAGGACCAGGGCGATGGAGATTTCGCCAACCACCAAAACGGAGCGCAATCGCGCGTGTCCGCTGCCCGGTGTGCCGGTGCGCCCGCCCTCTTGCAGGGTCTCATTCACGCTGGTTCGCAGGGCGGCAAAGGCCGGAGCCAGTCCGCAAACGATGCCGGTGAGCATGCAGAGGACGATGTCAAAGAGCACCACTTGCCAATCGAGGCCGATCTCATCGATACGCGGCAGCGTCTCGGGCAGCCAGCTCACGCCTATTCGCAAAGCGATGGTGGCCAAAACCAGACCGAGAAGGCCGCCAGTCACGCTTAAAACCAGGCTCTCCAGAATCGCCTGTCGCAACAGCACGCCGGCTCTCGCTCCGAGGGCAAGGCGCACGGCAATTTCGCGGCGGCGTCGAATGGCGCGGACCAGCAGCAACCCGGTGAGGTTGGCGCAGGCGATCAGCAGCACGACGACGACGGCTAGAAACAAAGTCCGCACCAGTTGGCGAGCCTGCTCAACCGTTTCTTCATGCAGCGAGCGCACCACCGCGTGTATGTGCAGACTCGCCATGGCGGCGGGATAGTTGCGCATCCTTTCCTGAGCCACGCGTTCCGCATCGCTCTCCGCCTGTATGGAAGAGATTCCCGGCTTGAGCCGTCCCACCATGTTGAAGTTCCACGAGCCCGCTCCAGCGGTCGAAAGCTCCCGCGGGGTGAAGCTCATCGGAACCCATAACTCACTGTTGCTCAGCTGTCCCGGAACCAGCGGGAATTCGAAGTTGCGGGGCATTACGCCGATCACTTCGTAGGGCTGGCGATCAAGCAGAATCTTGGATCCTAGCACCCGCGGATCGCCGTGCAGGCGGTTTCGCCAGAGCGAGTAGCTGATTATGGCTACTTGTTCCTTTTGGTCATCTTCCTGTTGCGTAAAGAATCGGCCCAGCAGAGGTGCGACCTGCAACGCCGGAAACACAGCACCCGAGAGCCGGGTCGCATTTATCTGTGCCGGCTCGCCAATGCCCGACAGTTCGTAACCCGTTTGCTGATACCCGCCCAGACTCTCGAAGCTGTGCGTATCGCGTGTGTAGGCCTGGATGTCCGGAGCAGTGACTCCGGCCTCGCCATTGCCCCCGATCTCTGCACTTTGCAGAATGTCTGCGAGCACCACCAGTCTCTCGGGATGCGGAAATGGCAGCGGGCGCAGCAACACCCCCTCGACGATTGAGAAGATGGCTGTGGTAGCGCCGATTCCCAGCGCCAACATCAAAATGCCCGTGGCGGCAAATCCGGGCGCCTTCATTAAATGGCGGACTGCGATCCGTAGTTCGAGAAGCATCGTGATCGACTCTTTCGCTGATAGAGGTGGGTACTAGAGAGCATTCACGTATCCAAATAAGTCTAGTTCTAACTGATTGGGTCTCAGCACCCTGAGTCTGGCGAGAGGATCAATGATCGGCGAAGGCGTCCGGATTCGAAATAGTGTGTCCGAGAATGGACAGTTTCACCGCCGCGCCAGCTGCAAAATGATTGCAACGCGAAGGGAAGCGGTTCGTCAAAAAACATTTTGTCTTTCCGAAAGATACGTGTAATGTTCGCATGGGAGAAGACGAACTGTGTGTTTTTCAGCGACAGCGAACTTTGTTGGCAGCGGAGTTCTAGGCGCCATAGGCGCCGCAACATTGACCAAGATAAGGCACAGGCGCGAGCTGCTTTTCGCAGCGCTGCCCATACTATTCGCCGTGCATCAATTTATCGAGGGGTTTGTCTGGCTGGGATTGGACGGGATTCTCTCGCCCACAGTAGCGCACAATATGGGCGCGGCCTTCATGCTGTACGCGCAGGGGCTACTCCCGTTTCTGCTGCCGCTAAGCGTGTTGCTGTTTGAGCCTGACGCGAAGAGCCGCAGACGCATGCTCCCGTTCCTCGCGCTCGGCGGAGCAACCACCCTCTATATTTTGTGGGCATTGACCGCATTTCCTACACAGGTCTACATCAGGGCAAACAGTATCGTTTACATCAACCAGGCGACCAACAATACCGCGGTTGCGGTGTTCTATGTGATCGCGACGTGCGGTTCGTTATTTTTCTCGAAAGTCAGGGCGATGGTACTCTTCGGGGCGGCGAACCTGGCCATTCTCGTGGTCGTGATGGTGGTCAAGCGGTACGCATTCACCTCGTTGTGGTGTGCCTACGCGGCCGTTGCGAGCGTGATCATCCTTGCCTACTTCTGGAAAAGTGTCAAAGTCCGGCCATTCTCATACGCGGTTGCGAAGCTAAGTCACATCTGACAGGCTGCGTAAAAAATCCTGTCGTTGCCGATTATGTCCCATGGCGGCTAAAGCCGGCTGTGATTTTGGGCTCGTTATGGCGCGGCTCGAAGGCGCGCACCTTCAAAACAGCACCCCGATCGGATTCCCCCCACATGGCCAAATGGTGGTTCGGCGCACTCCTAGGACTGGCGCATGCGTCGACGATCTTGACTGTGGGAATGTCGCTCATGCCAGGTTTGCATCCGGGAATGGCGAGTGAACAGCATGGTCTCAATGCAAACCGGCAACTCGAACCCCCCGGCTTCATGGCTTTGAACGATGGGCTGCAAACCCCGGTTTCGGTTTTTCTGGCGCACGCAGTATTTGGAGCGACATTGGGATCGCTCTATCACCTGAGCCGGGTTGCGTAGTTCCCCCGATTGCAATTTTCGCTGATCTGATTATTCTTTATTCTTGCGACAACCATGCAAGTAGCAACCAAGATCCGCAAGCAGGCGTTTGGACATACTTCGGACGGAACGGCCGCCGAACTTTATACCTTGGCCAATGACGAGGTTGAAGCGCGCATTACGAATTATGGCGGGATCATTGTTTCGCTGCACACGCCGGATCGAAACGGAAAGCTTGAGGACGTGGTGCTCGGCTATGACTCACTCGACAAGTACATCGCCAAGACGCCTTATTTCGGCGCCATCATCGGCCGTTATGCGAACCGGATCGCGCATGGCACCTTCCAATTGGACGGGAAGACTTATTCCATTCCTAAGAACAACGGCGACACCTCGCTTCATGGAGGAATTCGCGGGTTTGATAAAGTTGTCTGGAGCGTGCGCGAAATAAAGGATGGAATTGAACTCACCTACGTCAGCAAGGACGGCGAAGAGGGTTTCCCGGGTGCGCTCAATACCACGGTGCGCTATACGTTGGAGGGAAATGCACTGCGGATCGAGTATTCAGCGATCACCGACAAGCATACGGTTCTTAATCTAACCAACCATTCCTATTTCAACCTGGCGGGACAGGGTAAGCGGGACGTTCTGGAACATATGATGATGATCAACGCCTCTCAAATTATTCCCGTGGATGCAACTCTTATTCCCACCGGAGAATTCAAATCCGTGGAGGGTACGCCCTTGGATTTTCGAACGCCCCATGCCATCGGCGAGAGAATCGGGGCAAATGATGAGCAGCTGCAGCTGGGTGCGGGGTATGATCACAACTTTGTTTTGGAACATCCGCCGGGCCGGTTGTTCGAAGCCGCGGAAGTGTATGAACCGACCACGGGACGGATTCTCAAAGTGCTTACCACTCAACCGGGAGTGCAGTTCTATACCGGAAATCACCTCGATGGGTCGATTACTGGAAAAGAAGACCGAGTATATAAGTCGCGATTCGCATTTTGTTTGGAAACGCAACATTATCCCGACTCGCCGAACCATGCCAACTTCCCTTCGACTGCGTTGAAACCTGGGCAGAGATTTCATAGCCTGACGGTGTATCAGTTCAGCTCTGGCTCGCGCTGACTTGACCGCGGCTGGGTTCACGATGCGGAGAAACGCTACCTACACAACCTTGACGCGCTCCGAGGCGGCTGTTAGTTTTTCCTCCTACCAGTGAGTTTCCAGGGGGCATCGCTCTGAGTCGGGCAGGGAAGACGCGTCAGCCGGTCGATCTTCATCTCGTAAGCCCCAGCCGCCGCGAGTTTCTTGTCCGTTGCTGCCAGGGAGTTTCAGCGGCGATGATTCCGGCAAGCCTGCGCGATTTTAATGTCTTGCCCGCCTACGCTTTCGCATCTGCACTCCGGCGTTCGTCCGATGAGGAGTTTCGTTTGCATCCGCACTATCCCGCCCAGAGGCCTCTGGACGCCACAGTGCGTAAGACGCAGGCGGGCCTGGACGATTTTGTTACGGAAAAGTATCACGATAAGATCGCGGTTATTTTTGCGGAATGGAATTCGAGTTTGCTCCGATCCCCGCAGGAATTTATGGCCATCGAAAAAGTTCTTGCAACCGATTTCTCAGGTTCATCTCTGAGCCCAGTTGCGTCGCGCCTGGTGCGTTCTGGCCCCGAGTTAGAGGTCCTCCAAAATAAATTCACCACTCAAACCATGCTCGGGAGAGATTTGTTTCTCCAGGAATTGCGGTCTTCGATGGGCATCTTTTCGAAGATCGTGAGCGCAGAATTCCAAGTGACGAGTATCGAAGTAAGTTCTACATCCGCTGGCCAACTTCCAGGAGCGCTCCGCACGCGTGTGCGCTACGAGCTGGTGGGGACTGGAACTGGTTATCACCGCGAGCAGCGGGTTGGTTATTGGAACTTGGAATGGGAAGCATCGCCTTCATCCGCACCCACCGAATTCCGGCTCCGTAGATGGGAATCGACGGACGAGACGCGCAGCCGCTCCCAGGCTCCTGTATTTGTCGATATCACTGCCTTAGCCTTGGGCCGCAATCCTTCGTATGCCGCCCAAATGCTGCGAGGGACCGACTACTGGAGGACGGTTCTCGACGGAGCGTGCGGCATCGATATCTACGGACATAATGGAGTCTCAATCGCCGATATCGATGATGACGGCTTCGACGATCTCTATATTTGCCAACCTGCAGGTCTTCCGAATCGGCTTTATCGAAACCGGGGAGATGGAACGTTCGAAGACGTTACGGAAACCTCCGGCTTGGGAGTCCTGGAAAACACGGCGTGCGCGCTCTTTGCGGACTTTGATAATGATGGGCATCAGGATGTCGTGATCGTTCGCGCGAACGGGCCGCTCTTGTTCCTGAACCAGGGCGGTGGTAAGTTTCGTCAGAAGCCTGGAGCGTTTCAGTTTGCCAACGCTCCCCAGGGGACTTTCACGGGAGCGGCTGTTGCCGACTATGACCGCGACGGATGGTTGGATATTTATTTCTGTCTCTATGTCTATTACCAGGGCGCCGATCAATACAAGTATCCCGTGCCCTACCATGATGCCGAGAACGGTCCTCCTAACTTCATGATGCGGAATCAGCGCGACCGCACCTTCCGCGACGTGACCGCGGAATCTGGACTGAATCAGAACAATACACGCTACAGTTTCTGCTGCGGGTGGAACGACTACAACCGGGATCAATGGCCCGACCTCTACGTGGTGAACGATTTTGGCCGAAAAAACCTTTACCGCAACAACGGCGACGGAACTTTTGTCGATGTGGCTTCACAGGCTGGAGCGGAGGACATCGGAGCGGGTATGAGCGTTAGCTGGCTCGACTACGACGCTGACGGCATTGAGGATGTTTACGTTGGTGACATGTGGACCGCCGCGGGAGAGCGCATTTCCACGCAAGAAAGTTTCAAGAGAAACTCTCCTGAACATGTTCGATCTTTGTACCGGAAGCACGCGATGGGCAATTCGCTGTTGCGAAACCGGGGGCCTCGCAAAGGAGATCTTCGCATCGACGGCGCTGGCTTTGAGGACAAAACAGTCTCGGCAGGGGTGGGCATGGGGCGCTGGTCGTGGTCGAGCGACGCCTTTGACTTCGATCACGATGGCTTTCCCGATCTCTACATCGCAAACGGTATGGTTTCTGGCGCCTCGGGCCATGACCTGAACAGTTTCTTTTGGCGGCAAGTGGTTGCGAATTCGCCTGACCAGGCGAAGCCTTCCCCTGAGTACGAACAAGGATGGAACGCCATCAATGAACTCATTCGAGAGGACGGAAGCTGGAGTGGCTTCGAGCGGAATGTTTTCTACGCGAACAACCGCGATGGCACGTTCTCCGACGTTTCCGGAGCAGTGGGTCTGGACTTTCTCGAGGACGGACGGGCATTTGCTCTGGCCGATTTCGATCAGGACGGCCGGCAGGAATTGTTTCTGAAAAACCGCAATGCGCCTCAGTTGCGCGTGTTGAAGAATGTGATGCAGAATCTTCCGGCGTCGATTGCTTTCTGCCTTCGTGGCACAAAAAGTAATCGTGACGCCATCGGCGCGGCGGTTACTGTGGAGAGTGCGTCTGGTCGTCAGACTCGGTTGCTGCAAGCCGGCTCGGGATTTCTGTCTCAGCATAGCAAGGAAATGTTTTTTGGTTTGGGCAAGACTGAAGGTCCGGTGCGAGCGTCCATTCACTGGCCAAGCGGGCTGGTTCAGGATTTTCATGACCTTCCGCCAAACCACCGCGTCTGGATAGAAGAAGGTTCCGAAAAAATTAGGGCCGAACCTTTCAAGCCGCAAATGCCATTGCGCTCCCGGCTCTCACCGCAGGAAATCGAACCACTCCCTACGACAGTCGAAACCTGGCTGCTGGCGCCTGTGGCCGCGCCGGATTTTTCTCGTCTGGACCTGACGGGAAAAACTCAGACCCTGACTGCGCTTCGGGGAAAGACAGTGCTCCTGAATTTATGGGTGACACAATCCGGGAATTGCCTGACGGATCTCGAGGCGTTCAACCGCGCTTATGCGCGTTGGGCTTCTCAGGGACTTCGGCTGCTTACCGTGAATGTTGATGACCCAGCCGATCCCGAGAAACTAAGAGCACTGGCGCGCGACCGGAATCTTTCATTTCCGATCCTTCGTGGATCGGATGAGGTCGCTGGTATTTACAACATTCTCTATCGTTATCTCTTTGACCGGCATCGCGATCTCGGATTGCCAACATCGTTTCTCATCGATCCGCAGGGTGACATCGTCAAGATTTATCAGGGAACAGTGAACTCCGAGCATGTCGAGCAAGATTCTCAGAACATCCCTCGAACTCATGCCAGGCGATTGGCGCTGGCGCTGCCTTTTCCAGGGGCTGCCGAAACATTTGACTTTGGTCGTAACTATTTTTCTTACGGTTCTGTCTTTTTCCAACGAGGCTATTACGATCAAGCCGCGGCATCATTTCAGTCTGCTCTTCGCGACGATCCATCGAGCGCCGAGGCGTATTACGGCCTGGGAAGCGCTCAACTGAATCAGGAAAAAATCGCCGCGGCGCGGGAGAGTTTTGAGCGCACCGTTAAAGCCCGCGCGAGCTATCCCGACACCACAGCGAACGCATGGAACAATCTGGGGCTGATCGCCACGCGGGAAGGCCGGACAGAGGAAGCGGTACGCTGTTTTCAGGAAGCTTTGCATTCAAGCCCCGATCATCTGATTGCCCTCAAGAATCTGGGCAACGCGTATCGCCTGCAAAAGGATTGGGATAAGGCTCACAAAACCTTTGAACGGGCGCTTGAAGCCAGTCCAAGCGATGCCGAGGCGAACTATGGTCTGGGGATGGTATTCGCGCAGGCCGACGATTCCGAGCGAGCTTACGAGTATCTGCAAAGGGCGTTGAAGTCTCGCCCCGATTATCCGGAAGCCCTGAACAATCTCGGCATACTTTATTTGCGGACACAGCGGCGAGACCAAGCAGTCGCGAGCTTCGAAGAGTGCATCCGTGTGGCCCCGGCCTTCGATCAGTCTTATCTGAATCTGGCCAGAGTGTATGCCGTCGAGCGTGCGTCGGAGAAAGCTCGGGCCGTTTTGCTCGAACTTCTTAAGCAACATCCGGATCACGCACAGGCGCGCAGCATGATGGAACAACTTCCGCACTAGCGTAGTGCACCCGAAATTGGCTAAGTTTTCGGGGTCGGCGCGCTTAACAGATCGACAAACATCTAACAAAACCGGTCGAGATCCGGATCATCTTGTACTTCAACCTGGTTAACTTCGAGCTTAGGCTTATTGGGCTCGGTCCAGGTTAGGGTGTTTCCGTAGTTTGCTCCGTCGTCCAGATCGATATCCATGTAGAGCGTCTCTTTCTTCGTGATCAGCGTCGGATCGAGCCACGCTAACGCCGTTAGTTCATCCCAGGGATAATTGTAATTGCCACGCACGCGGTGAGGGATGTCATTAGGCAATACGCCGGCTGCCAGAACTTTGGTCCCGGAAAAGTTCATCGATATCCTCAAAGTGAGATTCGTATTGCACGCACAGGATCAACGTCTACGACTTCTCTTGCACTTGGAGACAAATTGTTCCCAATGGAGCAAGATATTCGGGTGCTGGCCAAGGCGGGAGCTGAAATTTGAAACAGCGTGCTTGACGCAAATGCATTTTCCCCTTTTCAATGCGCCATAAATTTCCAGCACTCGGATGATAACTCAAAGCCTTATTCGCCGTCAGTTCATGGCCGGTTTCCACATGGCTTCAAATTTCTTGACGGGAGCGATGGTTGTTGGGTTATCTTGTCGAATCAAACATGCCAACGAACATCGAAATCAAAGCGGTTTTGACAAATCGGGCTGCCACGGAAGCGGCCGCCTTTCGATTAAGCGATACTGGCCCCGAAACGATTCATCAGGCGGATTTCTTCTTTCACTCCGATCAGTCGCGATTAAAACTTCGCGTTTTTGCGTCGGATCGTGGAGAGCTAATCCGCTACGAAAGAACCGATGTACCGGACGTCCGCGGGTCGCACTATCTGATCGCCCGCACTTCCGACCCTCAAATTTTGCTCGAGATCCTTCAGGCTGCGCTGGGCAGCACTGGCGTCGTCAAGAAAACACGAACCTTGTATCTCATCGGGCAAACACGTGTTCACATCGACGAGGTGAACGGACTCGGCGAGTTTTTGGAGCTCGAAGTCGTGCTTCGGGAGGGTCAAAGCGAGGCGGAGGGTAAAAAGGTCGCAAACGCGTTGCTCGCTGAATTTGGAATCGGTAAAGAGCAATTGCTCGCAGAAGCGTATGTGGATCTCCTGGCTCGGAGAGCAAACGCCGCTGGAGCTCAGGAAGCTGCTGCTTCACCAATTGCGGATCGCGATTCGAACGGCTAAAATTTCAACCTACGCGCAGTTTCGTCTTTCTTGCCTTTCTACTTCGCGCACTATGGCCCGTTTCTATCACAACGCAGCCTCGGTTCTTGGGCTGACCGCGCTTCTTGTTTGCATGCTCGGGCAATCCCTTCAGGCGCAAGTGGATGATGCACAGTTATCCGCCGCGAAAGTGCAGGGCATGGTGCGTGATTCGGGCAATCAACCGGTTGCCGGGGCCACCGTCTGTTTGCAGGCCGATGATAAACAAATTCTCACAGGCCATACCGATTCCGTCGGCGCCTATGTTTTTCCAGCGGTTCACCAAGGGAAATATACTCTGCGAGCTGAGATGCCGGGCTACGACGATACAACGTCCAGCCCGTTTGTTCTCACATCCAAAGAATCGAAAACAATCGATCTCACTCTAAATGCGCGAAAAGCCAGTACGACCGAGAACTCAGCGGGAGCACAGCCTGAGTTTTTCGACGAACCGCACTTCACCGTGGCAGGTGTGACCGATACCACCAACCTCGGCGGTCATGGTTCCGATACGGTTGTGCGAAATCGGGAAGCGCTCGCCCAGGCGGCGGTTTCCCTCAGCAAACAGCCACAGACTAGCCCCGGGACTGATCCGGCCAATGTGGCGACAGAAAGATCGTTGCGAGAGGCCGCGACCCGTCAGCCGGGAAACTTTGAAGCGAATTGCCGTCTGGGAAAGTTTCTGCTCGAAGAAGCAAGGGCGCAGGAAGCGCTGCCATATCTGGAACGGGCGTCCCAGCTTAATTCTGGTGATCGCGACAATGCTTACGAACTGGCGCTCGCTTATTCCGGAGCTGGAGATTACGCGCACGCGCGCGCCAACGCGCGAACTCTGCTCGATGTCCAAGGCAAGTCTGATCGCGAAAAGGCCGACCTGTATCATTTGCTCGGCGATGTCGACGAAAAACTAGGTAATCCTCTCGAAGCCGTCCGGGCATATCAGGATGCGGCCGAACTAAACCCGAGTGAGAGGAATCTGTTCGACTGGGGAGCTGAACTTCTTACACATCATGCGGCGGAGCCCTCGATTGAGGTTTTTACACAGGGCAATCGACTCTTTCCCCGTTCTGCCAGGAATCTGGCTGGTCTGGGCGCGGCTTGGTACTCGCTCGGGGCTTACGAGCAGGCGGCGCAGTGTTTCTGCCAGGCATCCGACCTGAACCCGGATGATCCGAATCCCTACCTTCTCATGGGGAAAATGCAATCTGCGGAGACCACTGAGTCGCCGGCGCTTGTGGAAAGGCTTGGGCGATTTGCCAGCCTCGAGCCTCAGAATGCGCTGGCCAATTACTACTACGCGGTTGGCCTGTGGAAGAATCGCAAGTCGCCGGAGGACGTGGAGCACCTGGAGGAAGTGCAATCTCTATTGCAGAAAGCTGTCCATCTTGATCCAAAGCTTGGCCTCGGATACCTGGAGCTGGGAATTATTTATTCCGAGCGGAAAGATTCTCCGAAGGCTATCTCCGCTCTGCAACAGGCCCTCGAGACCTCGCCTCTCCTGGAGCAGGCGCACTACCGTCTGGCACAGCTCTACCGCCAAGCGGGAGAGACTTCAAAGGCTCATGCAGAGTTGCAACTCTACGAAAAGATCTCAGCGGAAAAAGCGCAGGAGACCGATCGGCAGCGGCATGAAGTGCAGCAATTTGTGTATCAATTGCGGGATGGGATGCCCGCCCCGCAGTCGCCATAGAAGAGTTTTTTCACAGGCACACACCGTTTGAAAGTGCTTCTGACATTCGTGCGGCGTAGAAAACTGTCATCCCCGGCGGGGTTTGAGCCAATCGTCCAAAGCGGTGGCGAAGACTTCGATCTTCCGGCGATATTTCCTCATCTCTACTACCGCTTGCAAAGATTGGTCGATCTCCCGTTGCACCTCTTGCAGGTAGGCTTCGTGCCGCGCCAGGATGAGCGATTCCAGCGCATTCGGCGCCTCTTCCTTCGCTCCTTCCGGTTCCATCTGCACCTTGCAGAATTCAAGCCCGAAGCAAAAGCCCGAGCGGTCGCGAACGATGCCGGCAACCCGGACCCGTCCCGATGTCTGAAACTCGACTTCCATTAATTCACCGGGCTGGAGGTTGACCCCACCGTAGAGTTCCATGCCCGCGCGACTTAACTCGGAAACCAGGCCGGGCACAACTATGTCTTCGGCTCCGAAGTTTGCCACGATGACCACAGGCAGGTGCACAGGGTATCGAGGCCAGCGGCGAGTGTTAATCGAATCCATGTCGATGTAGTGTCGTCAAATACGATCTACTTCAACAGGCCGAAATGCAGCGCGTATGCCGCACTGGCCAGACCGATGGTGAGCAGGCCAACCGCTCCTGCCAGTTTGAACCGCATAGGCCGCTTTTCGGCCTGCTGTGCGGACGCGGCGCGAAGCTTCTCAATCCAATCCTGTTCCGATTTGTTTTGATTCGACCGTTCCCAGACGAGCGTTCCCAGCCGACGGTGATCGTCGGCCGCGAGCGAAACGAAACGAAATGGTTGCAGCGCGTCAGCGACCGGGCTGAGCATCTCTGCGCTGCCAAGCACTGAGCCTGTTCCGGTCAGGAACATTAGCTTGACCTGCGATCCCTGGAGGACGGGTTGAGGGAGCGAAAGCAGACCACCGGTGAGAGAAACGACCTGAAGATTGGCCCCCATGCGTTGTCCATTGGGGAAGCGAAGCACGGCTGGAGTGTTGCCTTGAAGATGTGCGCGTGGGACGCGCCATCGCGGGCTGGATTGGGGGAGGTTGCTCATAATCTGACATCAGTATGTGGTGAGCGTGGTTACTAACAGAAGATTACGTAAGTGCCGGTCAGGGTGTGGTTACGAGCTTTGGCGCATGTGTTTTGCTGCGCATCGGTGACTTCGGTCCTTGTGCTCTGGAACATATGAGCCTTAGAATGGCGGCGGCTGGGAGGATACATGGTTCCTCGAAGAATCGTTTTGATCCTTGTCGCAGTCGCGTTCTGCGCTCTGTTCCTGGGGGCCAGTCAGGAGAGTACGAGTTCTCCGAAGGAAGTGACTTACAACCGGGATGTGGCTCCGATTTTGTATAAAAACTGCGTTGTGTGCCATCGCCCGAACGACATCGCTCCCATGTCGCTGATGAGCTACAAGGACACGCGTCCCTGGGCGCGGGCGATTCGCGAAGCCGTGGTGCAACGCAAGATGCCGCCCTGGCATGCAGATCCTAAAGTAGGCGATTTCATCAACGATCCCCGGTTGACAGGTGACGACATCGCGACCATCGACGCATGGGTTCGGACGGGCACCAAGGAAGGTGACGCCAAAGATCTGCCTCCGTCTCCGGTTTTTCCCGCGGGCTGGCACATCACGCCTGACGTAGTGCTGACGATTCCTGAGTTCACGGTGGCCGGCGGCAGTCAGGACGATTATGAATATATCTACGTTCCCACGAACTTCACCGAGGACAAATGGGTGCAGGCGGCGGAGGTGCTTCCCGGGGATCGGCGGGTGGTGCATCACGCCACGGTATCGGTGATTGCGGCCGACAAAGTAGCAAAGGAAGAGGCAGAGCATGGCAAGGCCGATGCCGGAGTCGATACATACCACTACCGCACCGGCAAGGTATTACATCTGAGGACGGACGCGCCGGTAGTAGACGATGGGTGCGCGTCTCCGGATGGTGGCGGGATGCCGGGAATGGCATCCGGCTATTTGAATATTGTGCCGGGGATTTATTTGCCAGGGCATTTGGCTGAGACTCGGCCTCCCGGCTTCGCACTGAGAATTCCCGCGGGATCGTATTTGCAGTTTCAGGTTCATTACAGCAACCATACCGGCGATGACGTGAAGGACCGCACCAGCATCGGCCTAGTGTTTGCCAAAGAGCCGGTGAAGCACGAGATTGCGCAATACGAAATCTGGAATGACCTTTTCCTGATTCCGCCAAATGACGCAAATCACCGGGTGACCTCGTGTTACACGTTGCCGAAGGATGTCACCGCTCTTGCCTACACGGCGCACATGCATTTTCGTGGGAAGAGTATGACCACCGAAGCCATTTATCCCGACGGCCATCACGAGGTCATATTGAATGTGCCGCACTATGACTTCCGCTGGCAGGAAACTTACTTCCTGAAACACCAGTTCCTGCTGCCCAAAGGCACGAAGCTGGTGACCACCGCGTACTTCGACAATTCATTCGACAATGCCCAGAATCCCGACCCCTCGAAGGCCATTCGTTGGGGCGAGCCCAGCGACGAGGAGATGATGGGTTTCTGGTTGCAGTTCGCCGATCCCAAGCTGGTAGACGAAAAAGCTGCGGTCGCGCGTAAGTAAAGGGGGTGACCATGCAACTGACCCGTCGCAGTTTTCTGGTCTCTGCCGCAGCGGCGGTCTACGCCCCTGCATTTCTCGGCACGACTGATAAGGCGGGCCGCAAGCCGCCCATCCTGGGGCAGGGCGAACACCAATACGAAGCCGTTCATGACTGGGGCGAGTTGCCGCCCACCATAAAATACGGCAACACGCATGGCGTCTGTGAGGATTCACAAGGCAACATTTATATCCACCACACGGTGCATGCGAACAGCGACAGCTTGGACACCATGGTGGTCTTCGATCACAAGGGCAAGTTCGTTCGATCCTGGGGCCGGCAATTCAAAGGCGGAGCGCACGGCCTGAGCATCCGCAAAGAGGGAAGCGAAGAGTTCCTCTATCTTTGCGACTACCAGCATGGCATCGTCACCAAACGGACATTGAAGGGCGAGGAAGTATTCACCTTGGGATATCCCGCAGAATCGGAAGCCTACAAGCCCAAAGACAAAACTTCAGCGGTGGTCTACCGGCCAACCAATGTGGCCATCGCTCCTAACGGCGATATTTACGTGGGTGACGGATACGGGTCGAGCTTCATCAACCAGTACAACCAGAAGGCGGACTTCATTCGTACCTTTGGCGGACTAGGGAAGGGAGACGACCAGGTTGATTGCCCTCACGGCCTGTGGGTCGATACTCGCGGGGAGAAGCCGCTGCTAATGGTGACCGACCGCGGCAATAGCCGCCTGCAACGCTTTACCCTTGATGGCAAACACATCGACTCTATCTTAGCCACATCGAAGATGCCTTGTTATCTGCACGAACGAAATGGAGACGTGGCGATCGCGGATCTCTTAAGCAAGGTGGTCATCCTCGACCGCAAGAACAAAGTGGCCGCAAGTTTGGGCGAAGGCGAATATTCGAATAAGGATTGGAGCCTAGTTCGAAATCAGGCTCCGGGAACATTTGTTCCCGGCAGGTTCGTTTGTCCGCACGGGGCATGCTTTGATCACGAGGGCAATATCTTTGTGGTCGAGTGGGTCGAGGCAGGCAGAGTTACAAAGCTACGCCACATAGCCTGATTCGACAGGGGTGTTGAGTTCAGAGAGAAGCCACGAATTCTGTTTGCCATCTATTTCACAAACAGTAGCCCATGCGGCACGGCGGACCGAAAAACATAAGCGTAGAGCAATACAATTATCCCCACGATGGAACAAAGAGCAACCGAGTGCCACGCTACAAAGCGGAAAATAATTCCCTCGTTGCCGACTTGCTCGGTGGCAGCCGTCGCAATCGTGATGGATTGCGCGTCTACCATTTTCCCCATCACTCCACCGGCGCTGTTGGCCGCGCACATAAGAATCGGGTCAATGCCGAGTTGCTGAGAAGTTATTCTCTGCAGGCTGCCAAAGAGCGCGTTCGATGATGTGTCACTGCCGGTAAGCGCTACCCCCAGCCAGCCCAAGAACGTTCCGAAGAATGGGTAGAGCCATCCAGTACGCGTGAACGCAAGGCCCAACACGGCATCCAAGCCCGAGTAGCGGGTCACAAAGCCAAGGCCGAGCATGAATGAAATCGCAATCATTGCAAGACGCATTCGCACCAGTGTTCTCCAAAAGATTTTGATCAGTTGCTGCGGACCCTGGCCGAGCAACAAGCCGGAGAGAACAGCGGCGAAGAAGCAGCCAGTCCCGGTGGCGGAGAGCCAGTTGAAATCGTATCGCGCCGCCTCGGGAGTGGGCTTGGTAACAATCGGAGCGGCACGAGAGATTGCGTTGTGCAGGTAGGGAACGTCCCATCCCGGTGGTCCGGGCCGAACCTTGCCATTGGCAAGCACAACCCGGAAAGCCGGGGTGGTGGCCTGGTTCATGGCTGATTTTATCGACGGCAGTCCCCAGAGAAGAACAAAAAGCGAGAGGATCGCGAAGGGCGTCCAGGCCCTCAAGATCTGTCCGGCGGTATAAGCGCGCACCTTGACTAGACCATCGAACTCATTTGCGGCCCATTCGCCGCCAACGTCGTCAGTAATCGGCCTTGGCATCGTATGCGGCACCGGCGTCTTGTCGTCATAATCGAAGCGCCAAATTTTCTTCGGCTTCCAGAATCGCAGGAAAATCAAGGCAGCGATAATCGAGACCACGCCGCCCATGATGTCAACCAGGTTGCTGTCCACGTAGTTCGACCAGAAGAACTGAGTGAGAGCGAAGGAAACTCCAACCACCGCGATGGCGGGCAGTACTTCGAACGTCTCCCTCCAGCTGACCATGGTTTTCACCAACCAAAAGGGAACAATGACGGCGGTGAAGGGAAGAATGCGTCCGATCATAGCGTTGAGATCGGATTCCGGCAGGCCCGCGACAGCCGCGAGCGCATGAACCGGCGTACCGATCGCGCCCCAGGCGACCGGAGCCGTGTTGGCAATCAGATTCAACGCGGCGGCATGGAAGGGCTTGAAGCCAAGGCCGATCATGAAGGCGCCGGCAATCGCCACCGGTGCGCCAAAGCCCGCCGCCCCTTCGATGAACGCACCAAAACAAAACGCGACCAGAAGCACTTGTAGTCGCCGGTCAGGGGTGATTCCGGCAATCGACTCCTTCATGATTTCAAACTGTCCGGTCTCAACAGAAATGTCGTACAGGTACACTGCGGCCAGAACGATCCAGGCGATTTTCAGCACTCCGTAGGCAACGCCATAGCCAAAGCTCATTGCGGCCAAGGCGGGAGGCATCTTAAAGAACAAGATTGCAACTGCCACAGCCGTTGCAGCACCGGCAATGGCACACCAATGCGGCTTCACTTTAAGACCGGCCAGCAGCCCGAAAAGGACGATGAGGGGAAAGGTCGCTACCAGCGTGGATAGCCACCAGCGATCGAAGGGATCGTAGACCTGGGTCCACTGCATAACAACCTCGGCGAACGGAGTCTGCTGCAGCAACAAGGAACGAACAGGTTACAGCACGCACACGAGGTAAGGCTTCATAATTCCCAACTCTTTGGAACGTTCACGTAAGAACGATCAAGCGCGGCAACCGACGGGCAACCGAGCAGCCGCAGAGTGCGTTCCAGATCAGTCCGCAGAATGTCGATGGCGCGGTCAACGCCGGCCTCACCGGCGGCTGCCAAGCCGTAAGCGTAGGCGCGCCCACATAGCACCGCACGCGCTCCCATAGAAATGGCTTTAGCGACGTCAGTGCCGCGCCGGACGCCGCCATCCATCAACACTTCAATGCGGCCGTTCACGGCGTCCACTACTTCAGGTAGCACGCGCAGGGAAGCGGGAACTCCGTCGAGTTGCCGACCGCCGTGATTCGAAACTGAAATCGCCGCGGCTCCTTCATCGATCGCGCGCCGGGCATCATCCGCGGTCAGTACTCCTTTGACCACGATCGGTCCCTTCCACGACTCTTTGATCCATTTCAGATCGGCCCAAGTCACAGCCGATTCCGCCAGCGCGGCGGCAACATCGATCAGTGCCATCGGACCTTTACCCGGCACAACAACATTCGGAAGGGCAGGCAGGCCACCGTCCATCAGGAAGCTGGTGAGCCACCCTGGACGAGAGAGTATTTGCGGAAGATAGGGAATTTTCTCCAGCAGGCCACCGCTCACCAGTTCCTTCATGCCGTTGCGATAGTCGCGCTCGCGGATTCCCGACACCGGAGTATCAATCGTGACAACCAACGCGGAAAACCCCGCCCGGCGAGCTCTTTCAATGGAGCCCTCGGCCGCTCCACGGCCGCCCATCAGGTAGAGCTGATAAAAAACAGGAGCAGTCGAGCCGGCTTTCACATCTTCCAGCTTGTGTCCGGAGATCGTCGAGAGAATATAGCCAATACCGGCCCGGCCAGCGGCTCGCGCCGCCGCCACTTCGCCTCCCGGATGCATGAGCCGGCTGTATCCCACCGGGGCGAGCAGGATTGGAAGAGAAAGATTGAATCCGAGCACCGTCGTGCAAAGATTGCAATCCGCAAGGGCGACTGCGTGCCGCGGCCGGAAAGTTACGTCGTTGAAGATCCTGCAATTCTCGCGAAGCGTGACCTCGCCCTCGGCGCCGCCGTCGAGATAATCGAACACCGATCTCGGCAGTCTTTGGCGCGCGATAGGCCGGAAATCGTCGATGCAAATAACCCGGGGTGATGCCACGGCGCGGGAGGATCTGGTCATGCGTGATTCCAATATTCCGATTTCTGAAGCAGCCGCATATCGTATCACTTGGCGAATCCATTAAGGAATTATGAGTCTTGATCAGCGCGTCAGCCAGCGGAACGGCCGAGGAGCGATTGGCCGGGCCATGCGGATTAATTCGGTATTTGTCTTGACACTCCAGCGGTGCAGGGAGCAGTATTTATTCCTGTATTAAACGCATTTAATACAGCCTTTCCGTGCGTCATAGGAGGAATCCATGCTGCCTTCTAGTTCCCGTCTTTCGATTTCCCGGCCAATCGCTTTCGTCGCCAGCATTTTGCTCGGACTGCTGGGTTGGACCTCATCCGCGCAGGCGCAATCTGCCTATGTGCGTGTCAGTCAGGCAGGATACGAAGCCGGACAGGTTCCTTTCCGTGCCTACCTAATGTCCATGAAGGCGGAGAGCGGAGCGACCTTCAAGGTGGTTCATTCGAGGGGAGCCACAGCTTATGTAGGTCATGTCGGCGCATTACTCGGTACCTGGGGCCATAGCAAGACCGTCGCCTACGACGTGTACGCTCTCGACTTCGACGTTCCGGGAGATGACCTCTACACAATTTCGGTGTCGGGCCGAGCGCCCGCGGTCTCGCCGCATTTTGCCGTGGATTCCACGGAGGCGCTTTATTCTGGATTACTCCTGAATACTTTGTTTTTCTACGAAACGGCGCGCGACGGAGCTGACTTTATTCCCAACGCGCTTCGTACCGAACCTGGACATTTGAAGGACGCGAACGCACACGTTTACCAAACACCCCCGCTCGACAGCAACGACTTCATCGAGAATGTGCCACCGGTACTGCCATTCGTCTCGGCGAAGCTGCCCAACATCGATGCAGCTGGCGGATGGTGGGACGCCGGTGACTATGAGAAGTATGTCGAAACGGTCAGCTATACCGCGGCTCTGATGCAGATTGGCGTTCGCGATTTCCCCAATCAGATGGGCGAGCGCGCTCCACTGAATCCTCCCGCACCGCCGGGCTCGGTATCTTACGCGGGCAGCAGCGGACTGGGTGCGCCAAGATCTTCCGACTTCACCGACGAAGCGAAGTTTGGGGTCGACTGGCTGATGAAGATGTGGAACGACAAAACCAAGACGCTGTACTACCAGGTGGACAACACGCAAGATTGGGATTACTACGGCGAGGGCGATCCGAGTTCCGCCACCGGCAACTGCGGCGGAACCTATAACACGCCATACTGCTTGATCACCGAGTACGACATTTGGACCCTCCCCCAGGCGGCTGACAAATTTGAGCAACCCGGAGATCGGAAACCTTGCGATCCTTACACGACATTCTTTATCTGCGATCGCCCGGTGTACGTGGCCGGCCTGGCGGGTTCGCCAATCAGTCCAAATCTGGCCGGCCGTTTGGCGGCGGATTTTGCCCTGTGCTACCAGCTCAACCGCAGCACAAACCTTTCCCTGGCGAATCAGTGCCTCAAGAATGCGGAGGATGTTTTTGCGCTCGCGGATACTACGTTTCCAGATCCAGCGCCCACGGTGGGTTCGGGGACGTGCACCAATTGCCTCCTGACGATTGCTCCATTCGATGGCTATCCCGAAAATGTATGGGAAGACGACATGGAGCTGGGCGCGACCGAACTCTATTTCGCTTTGCAATCTGCGCATCAATCTGCTGATGGACCCGATGATTTGCCGGGCGGATTGTTACACTCGAATCCGATTGACTACCTTCAGCAGGCGGCGAAGTTTGCTAAGAATTACATCACCAACATTTATGCTGCAGGCTTCACCGACACACTGAACCTCTACGACGTAAGCGGCCTTGCACATTTCGAACTGTACCGGGCGCTGAAAATGGCCGGGAATCCCAGCGGCTTGGCGGTTTCGCAGGCAAGTATTCGCAAGCAATTCTTGCGGCAGGTGGATGACGCGATCACGCAAGCCGGTGCGGATCCCTGGGGCTTCGGATATCAATGGAGCTTCGGCGATACTACGTCGCACGGCGCCGGTCTGTCGGTGATGGCCAGCGAAGCGTATTACCTGTCTCAATCAAAAACCTACGACACCTATTCGCAGAGGTGGCTGGCCAACATTCTGGGTACGAATTCCTGGGGATCGTCGTTTATCGTGGGCGACGGAAGCACATTTCCAAATTGTATTCAGCACCAAGTTGCGAACCTGGCGGGTGCGCTGGATGGGACTTCCGGAGGTACGCCGGTGTTATGGGGTGCGGCTACCGAGGGTCCGGCCAGTTCTGCTACTTCGGGCGTGGTCGACGGGATGATTCTTTGCCCGGCGAACGGAGTCGACAGGTTCAAACAATTCAACGGAAACGCCGGTCGCTTCGACCCGTCACAAGTAGCGGTGTATCGGGACAATATGCAGTCCTTTAGCACAACCGAACCGGCGATCGACCTCACGTCGACATCGTTCCTTATGTGGTCGTGGAGATTGGCTCGGAACGTCGGCTTCTGACCAAATTCCAGCCGGAGTCAGCATACCGGACCGGTGAGTAGAACTTGCACCAGATCACACAACGGTTTGGTGGTTTCGGGGCTGAAACACCATCGGCCCACGGATACTTGGCAGTCCTTCCGGAAGTCGAATGTGAGCCATTTGGCGATCCTCCCATTTAAAAAATACTATGCTGCTCTGCTGATTCTTCAGCTTTCAGGAAGCAAAGCGTTGATCAAAACAGAAATTTCAACGCCAACTGAATCACCCGCGGACTCACATCTGCTTGAATTTGGCCGAAGTCGGGCGAACTGATGTCACTGACCGGCAACCGGAAATTCGTATGGTTCAGGAGATTGAAGAACTCCGCCCGGAATTGAAGTTCTTCGGATTCCGTTACCTTGATGTTCTTGAAGGCCGAGAAATCCCAATCCACATACCCCGGCCCTGCGACCACGTTGCGACCTTCGTCTCCAAATACCTGGAACCGCCCAAGAGGATCGGGAGCGAGTTGCTGAAAAGCGCCTTGCAGGGAGTTATCCGACGAATCAAATACGGTGAAGGGGCCAGCGCGAACGCCAGCTTTCTCAAACCGTTCATGCGCCTCCCCTGTGTTCTCCCGAATCGCTATTGATGTTGAGATGTAGACGTTCCTCGCGAGCGAATATTTGGAACGCCCGGCAAGACTCACGCAAGCAAATCAGAGTGGGGCGACTATAGGGACGTAAAATGGGGGGTCAATAATAGGAAAGCAGTACTTGCTTCAATCAAAGCGCGAAGACACCAGTCGTTGGTATTTTTTGGATTATTTGCCGTTACTTTTTAGCAAGGCTCACAACTTTGCTCGTAGTCAGCCTTAGCGTGACATGAAAAATTGAACTTCCTGTTCAATTTCCGAGATGGCAATTGGAGAAAGACTTCCGTCGCTCAACTGATGGTTTAATTGGGGCAATTTTGTTTGCTTGAATGTAGTCCACTCCGCGATTCCTGCCTTGATGCTCTGGCTCGACTCTTTGTAGACCGCAATCGCTTGTGAAGGCACGGCACGATCCCCGCCTTCGACAACGTGCAGGGCTGAGGCTAGAGCAGTGTAGGCTTCTTGCAACCCGTCCATCCCGCCGGAAACCGTTTCCTTCTTATTAAGAATGTTTGCGAGTTCCGATTGGGTGCCTGCCAGAGCAGACTTTAGAGTTGGATTCTGCTCGCCAACCTTTTGCCCCAGTTCAGCCAGTTGCTTTTGCACCGAGCCGATCTCAGCAAGCGTGCGGCGCGCTTCGCGGGTTTCGGCGAACAGTTGTTGACCGAGTCGTAGTTGCTGCTGAAGCACCTCGGGAGTCGCGGGCGAGCGCGGGTCCATAACGACTTTCAGAGGTCGAGTCTGCAACTGCCCGTCCACCGTCAGTCTTACTGTGTAGATTTTCGGAACAGCTTTTGGGCCGCTGGGATTTCGGGTTTCGGAATCTTCATCCGCGTCAGATCCTCCCGAACTGCCCCATGTCAGATTCCAAACGAAGCGATGCATTCCTGCAGTTTTTTGCAAGGTTTCGGGTTTGGGGAACCAACGCTCGGCGACGGGAAGTGGCCGGTGCTTTTCCGGAGGTTGATCTTCCGAGGAGAACTTGCGAACGAGATTTGTTTTCGCATCGAAAATCTCCAGCGTGACAGTGCTGGCCGAAGACTTGAGAAAGTAATCAATTACGGCGCCGGCGGGAGGATTCTCGGCAGTCGGTTCCTCGGGCGGAAGAGGTGTTCCTGCAAAGGAATCGTTATCAATGCGAAACGCCAGGGCAGGATCGAAAAGAAATGTGTTCGCTTTTCCAGCATCGAGTGCCTGACGCAGCGGCGTGAGGTTGTCGAGAATCCAAAAGGAGCGGCCGTGGGTTGCAATTACGAGATCATCTCCATGAACCGCGAGATCGCGGACGGAAGTTATCGGCAGATTGAGTTGCAGGGATTGCCAGCGGTCGCCACTGTCGAATGAAACATAAACTCCGAGTTCGGTTGCGGCGAAGAGCAGAGTTGTTTTTTCGGGGTCTTCGCGAATGCCGCGCAGGAAAGAATCTGCTGCAATGCCGTTCGTAATCAGTTGCCAGGTTGCGCCATAGTCCCGCGTCCGATATAGATAGGGCGTCTGATCATCGAGGCGGCTGCGGTCCACGGCTGCATAAGCCACGGCTTGATCAAAGTGCGAGGCCTCTATCAGCGAGATCTTGCTCCAGGCGCTGAGACCCGGCGGCGTTACCTGCTTCCAGGTTTTTCCACCATCGCGCGTGAGATGAATTAGTCCCGTATCGCTTCCTGTCCAGATCAGATCGCGGTTAAGAGCCGAGGGCGCAATCGTGAACACCACGCCGTAGCCCTGCTGTTTTGCATTCTCGACTGTCGGTGATACCTGAGCTTGTTTTTTATCTCCTTTTTTTTGCACCGAACCGGTGAGATCAGGGCTGATGGTCTGCCAATGCAAGCCGCCATCGACAGTTTTCATCACGTACTGCGATCCAAGATAGAGAGTCGTGGAGTCAGCTGGAGAAAAAATCAGAACCGGAGTCCATGGATCCCTATATTTACGCTGATTAATTTCGCTTCCGAATGCCGGCACCGGCCATGGAGTCACATCCTGGCTGAGTCCGGTTCGCTTGTTGAAGCGATCAACGGTGCCGTAAGTTCCGCTTAGATAGATGATGTTCGGGTCTTTTGGATCGGGCGCCATGTATCCGCTTTCGCTCGATCCCGCGAGAAACCAATCGCGGGGCGTGATTTGGCCGTGATCGGTGCGGCTTGGCACGGCGGCGCTTCCGCTGTCCTGTTGCGCTCCGTACACAATGTAGGGGAACTGATTGTCGGCAATCACATGGTAGAACTGAGCCGTGGGCTGGTTGTACCAAGTACTCCAGGTCTGTCCGCGGTCAAGACTGATGCTTGTTCCCTGATCTGTTCCAAGAACCATACTGGCGGAATTCTTGGGATCGATCCAAATTTGGTGATAATCGTCACCGCCCGGTGCGCCGCGGACGATCGAAATTGTTTTGCCTCCATCTTCGGATCGGTAAAGCGCGACGTTCGGTATATAGATCACATCGGGATCGCGGGGATCGATGGTGATGCTATTGAAATACCAGCCGCGGCTGGTGAGACGTGGATCGGCATTTTCCAGAGTCCATGTATCACCACCATCGTCAGAACGATAGAGCCCGGCTTTTTTTGCTTGAATGAGCGCGTAGACGCGCTTGCCGTCGGGCGCAACATCGACGCCAACGCGTCCCCAATCGCCTTCGGGCAATCCATTGCTGTTGAGTCGGGACCACGTCTTTCCAGAATCCCGGGAACGAAAGAGGCCACCACCAGGTCCGTCGATGGGAGCATAAGTGCTCCAGGGTGGACGATGCGCGTTCCATGTGCCGGCAAACAAAATCTGCGAATTGCCCGGGCAGATCGCCAGATCTGAAATCCCAGTATTGGGTCCCTCATCGAGGACTTTTATCCAATGAGTTCCTCCATCCACGGACTTGTAGACGCCGCGTTGTTCGTTGGGACCATAAGCGTGGCCAAGCGCGCCGACGAAGACGACGTCCGGATCTTGCGGGTCAATCACGATGCGGCTGATCTGGCGCGTTTCTTCCAGGCCGATATGGGTCCACGTAGAGCCACCGTCCTTCGACCTATAGACGCCGTTGCCAGAAGACAAGTCGGAACGAATATCGGACTCACCGGTACCCGCGTAGATTGTCTTGGCATCGGATGACGCTACCGCGATCGCACCGATTGAGCCGACTGGCTGGCCATCTAAAATCGGAGTCCAGACCGTTCCGGCGTCGGAGGTTTTCCAGACGCCTCCGTTGACTGCGCCGAAATAAAAAGTTGTGGAATCGCCAGGGACGCCGGCCACGGCAACCGCGCGGCCTCCGCGAAATGGTCCAATCAGCCGCCATTTAAGCCCATTCACCAGTTCCGACGGAACTGACTGGGCAAGCGTTGAGGTGATTAGGAAGAGAAAAAGAAATGCAATGATACCGTGGCGAAAACACGACCTCAGCGTATGCAAGTGGCCATCCCTCATTCGTTGGATAGACAGTCTACTGGAAAAACGGAGCGTTGCTGAAGCAGTAGTTAAAATTCTGCGTGACCGAGCGTCCAAGCCCGAGTGGGACCGCGTATCATTTCTCAAACATCGCAGAAATTTCCCGGTAGCTCACTGCCTCATCTGCAAAGTTGAAGGTGCCGCGCTCTCGCATTTCCCTGGCTGCGCGAAGAAAGGCTCCCAAAGCGGCGCGAGAAAGCGCGCTTCCGACGCTGATGCGTTTGACCCCGATCGCCGAGAGATCAGCCAGACTCAATTGCACACCTTGCAATCCCATGATTACGTTCACGGGGCGATCCACGGAACTGACCACTGAGGCTATTTCCGACTTGCTGGTGAGGCCCGGTGCGTAAAGAACATCGGCACCCGCCTCCTGATAGGCCTGCAAGCGTTGAATCGTATCTTTCAAGTCCGGTCGTCCGACCAGATAGTTTTNTGAGCGCGCCGTTAATGTGAAACGAAAGGGAAGGTTGTGCACCACCTCCGCCGCCGCGCGAACCCGGTCGACGGCCTGTCCAAGCTCATACACGGAGCCATCTGCGTGGTCGAATGTGTCTTCAATCGAGCCACCAACCAGGCCGGCTTTCGCACCAAGCTTGAAGGTCTCCGCGATGCCTTCCAGCGTGTCTCCGAAACCGTTCTCAAGATCGGCGCTGACAGGAAGATCGGTTGCCGAAACAATGGCAGTCGCGTGAGCGATGGTTTCGTCACGACCAATGCGGCCATCCCGCTGCCCGGCGGAAAAGGCATATCCCGCGCTGGTGGTGGCCAACGCCTCAAAGCCCAGGTTAGCTAGAAGCCGCGCACTTCCAACATCCCAGGGATTCGGAATGATGAAGGCGTGGTCGCGCCCATGAAGCTCGCGAAATTTCTGTCCCTTTTCAGTTTGCGTCAACACGGAATCACCTTACATCTGAAAGTGTTGAAGGAATGCCGAACGTTCCCTCCACGACTTCCACAAAGTTCCTCTCTTCGCGCAGGATAATACATTTGCTCTGGGCCATGGAGAAGTTCTCACGCGCCGCCGGATCTGCTTTCAGTCGAGTTCTGTAGGACTCGTAGGAAGCGAGACTATCGAACGCAATCAAGCCCCACGCCACATCGTTGGTGCCTTCATGGGGAAGAAAATATCCCACAAGATGGCCCCCGCATCGCGGAATAATGCGGCCCCAATTCTCGGCATATTGCTTGAACTCGTCTCTCTGGAATGGATCGATTTGGTAGCGGATCAAGCAAGTGATCGTCATGGATGTCCTCGTAGTTGCAGGCTAGGCGAGTGAATGGCTAAGCCTGAGCACGAATGCACCGCCCGTAGTTAGGATCGTGCCGATTGCTTGGCGGCGCGTGATCGGCGCGGTCAGGGCGCGGCTCGCATGCACGTTTCCACTATCGCAGTTGTTGAACAGGGATACTTCGTCTATCATCAAAGTATGAATGTAGATCGTCAATCCGCTTCCGCGGTCTCCAGAATCGCAGCGGCGATTGGCGAACCAGCCCGCGCCAGTATGCTCTACTGCCTAAGCGATGGCCGTGCGCGCACGAGTACGGAGCTCGCCGTGGTCGCTGGCGTAACCCCGTCAACCGCCAGTGTCCATCTGCAGCGGCTAAAGAACCAGCAATTAGTGAAGGTGTTGGCCCAGGGCAAGCATCGCTACTACAGTCTGGAGGGCGTGAATGTGGCCGCGGCACTCGAAGCTTTGAGCGTCCTCGCTGGCGGATCCCGCGACGCGTTCGAGCCCAAAACGCCAAGCCGGCTCCGCGCCGCCCGGACTTGCTACGATCACATCGCAGGCACTCTGGGGGTCTCGCTTCATGATCGCTTCACGGCCCTAGGTTGGCTGTCGGCAGGCTCTTTGGGCGCCGGCAATGCGTGCGAGATCACTTTAATTGGGACGAAAGCATTTGAGGCGATCGGTATTGACGTGGAAGCAACTCGGATGCTGCGCCGTCGTTTTGCGTACGCCTGTGTCGACTGGAGCGAACGCGGGCCTCATCTCGGTGGGGCGCTCGGAGCAGCTCTCTTGAAGGTCGCGCTAAAAAGAAAATGGGTGCTGCAGGATCTCGACAGCAGATCCCTGGGTATCACAAGNCTTGGCCGACGAGAATTACTTGCGCGATTTGGTCTTGTTGCCTCACACTCGTNACCGCCTGCTGCTTCGCATTGCCACGACAGGGGTNGATCTTAGTAGGCGTTCCGGCTGCGGAAAAGCCGAAGCAAAGTCATTGTGATGATCTGCAGGTCGAACGTCAGGCTCCAGTTGCGCAGGTAGTAGAGATCGTACTCCACGCGCTTGGCGATAGAAGTATCCCCGCGCCAACCGTTTACCTGGGCCCATCCGGTGATTCCCGCTTTAAACATGTGGCGGGAGTTGTAACGATCGAATTCTTCCAGAAACCGCTCGACAAAAAAGGGACGCTCCGGACGCGGCCCGACAATGCTCATGTCCCCGTGCAGCACGTTCAAAAATTGAGGCAGTTCGTCGAGATTNGTCTTGCGCAAGAAAGTNCCAATCGTAGTGCGGCGNGGATCTTTTTCGCAGGTCCAACGAGTGTCTCCTTCTTCCCGGCTACCCANGCTCATNGTCCGAAACTTGAACATTCGGAAAACTCGTCCGTTCAACCCCACGCGTTCTTGAACAAAGAAGACTGGACCACGACTATTCAATTTTATGGCGAGGGCAATGAGCAACGTAATCGGGAGCGTGAGCAAAAGAACAAGAAGTGAGAAAATTACATCAAATATTCGCTTCTGAAAAAGATAAGGACCAGTTTCCGCCAGAGTGGGACGGAGATCCAGCATATGGATTCCACCCAAGTCGATCAAGCGGTCGCGAAGGAAGACTCCTTCGCCCAGATCGATGACGACCCGCGTGGGGACGCAAAGTTTCTCCAGCGCAGGGGCGATCCTCTGCACATCGCTTAGACGAGCCGCAGGCAGGGCGATGATGATGTCGTTGATCGAGTTCCCGTTGGAGAAGACAGGAATCTGGTCCAATTCATATACCGGTCCGTCCACTGCAATTTCCTGATCTGGAAGGCGTACAAAGCCCATAATTCTGCAGGGAAGCACTTCCCCGTGCAGTAGCGAGGTTCCCACGCGCCGGGCGAAACGATCGGTGCCAACCACCAGAATCTTGACTTCGTTTCTGCCATCCTTGCGCAACAATTCGAGAGATACCCGGAAGGCGATACGGGTCAAGGTCGCCAGCACGAACAAAGCTACCGCACTGATGGCAATGACGAGGCGCGAATAACTTGCCTGGCGGTAGAGAAATCCAGTCGCCATAACAACCGCATAGGTAAAAGCCAAAGCCTCTATTAATCGCCGGGTTTTCCCACCGGGAGCGTACAACTGCTCCACGTTCCATAGTTCTGATTCCTCAGCGGCAATCGCCCACACAATGGTGGTCAGCAGGAGAATCGCCCAATAGGAAGGAAGTCCCGCAGGAGCGCTTCTGGAGAGCAGGAAATTGAAACCGAAGCGCACCTTGACAGCAATAAAATAGGCGCACGCCGGCAGCAACAGAGTGAGAACTCTTAAATACAACCGCGCAAAGCTAAGGCGACTGCGAATCATACTGAACGGCTCTTTCTCCCCCTGACAGCATTATCAATCCCTTCCTCAGATCCCCGTCTCGGCCCAAGTCATATACCCCGTAAGCGCTCAGATGCCGCTTGAGGGCCGACGGTTGATGATTAAAAATCTGCATCATTTTGCAGGGATCTAGTATCCGTTTTGCTCCTTTAGAACGGTGAACACAGTGCGAGCGATAATTTGTATGTCGAGCGCAAAACTCCAGTTGTGAATATAGTATAGGTCGTATTTAAGCCTGTCGGAAATGGAAGTGTCTCCGCGCAGGCCATGGACTTGTGCCCATCCGGTCATCCCCACCTGGCAGCAATGTCGCGTGTTGTATTTTTGGATGTTTGTCCGGAATTTAGCGACAAAGTAGGGCCGTTCCGGACGTGGCCCCACCAGACTCATCTC
>JGI12635J15846_10000406_pt1 | contig 36167 bp, 28 predicted proteins | sample BlaSpr_A8_OM2_M2_FD_15846 | JGI IMG/M metagenome (IMG submission 15846)
GAATGAAACCTTTGCCCGCCACTTCTGGCCCACCCAGAATCCGATTGGCAAGCATATCGTTGTGGGGCGTGGGACGGTTCCGGCGGAAGTAATTGCTGTGGCCGCGGATATCAAGAATAAGGGCATTGACCAGGAAACGCAGGAGCAGCTCTATCTCCCGTTTCCGCAGTTGCCATGGGGCGATATGAATCTGCTGGTGCGGACGGCGGTCGAGCCGCACAGTTTAATCTCCGCCGTAAGGGCGCAGATCGCAGCGGTCGACCCCGACCAGCCCGTTACCAATATTCAAACCGTAGAAGAAATCATGGACGCGTCGCGCTCGCAGCCGCGCTTCACTATGTTGCTGCTCGGAGTGTTTTCCGCGACCGCGCTGGGGCTCGCCATCCTCGGAATGTATGGAGTGTTGTCGTATTCGGTGGCGCAGCGCCGCCAGGAATTTGGCATCCGCCTCGCGCTCGGCGCCGAACACGCCGACATTCTACGCCTGGTAGTGCGCCAGGGACTTACACTCGCCGTTGCCGGAATTGTTATCGGTCTGGTCGCGGCTCTGTTGCTCACCAGGACGATGTCGAGCCTGCTCTATCATGTCGGATCGCTCGACGCTGCAACTTTCCTTTTCACGCCCCTGCTGTTTCTCGGCATCGCCGTATTCGCCAGCTACCTGCCTGCGCGGCGAGCAATGAAAGTCGACCCGATCGAAGCGCTGAAATGAAATAGAAGTGGTCAGACCAAGAGTGAAACTTCTTGCACAAATAGCAGTGTCATTCACCTTACTTTAACGTGCATCACCGCACCAGATCATGCTATGCTGCGCTCCTCTCCCACCGCGCTGCCCAGGAGGAGTGTCATGTTGTGCCGCGTTGGATTCTCCCTTTTCGTAGTTCTCGTCGCGTCCGCTTGCCTGTTTGCCCAGGGAGTTCAACCGTATCCCGAGGCAATCACCAATCGCGATTTCTATCCCAAGACTCCGATGACGCCGCCGGCGGCGAATACCGTCTTCCAGGATCCAGATCTTGGCGGAACCATGGTTCGCATTACCGATGAGAATACCAATCCGAAATTGCCCGGCGACTTTTTCCTGAACCCCGACAGCGACGTCAATGAATGGAGCATGGACGACGGTAAATTCTATGTGGTTGCCGGCGGCGATTCGCTGAATCTTGCGTTCGCCTTCGATCCGACAACCATGACCGTGAGCCCGCTTCCGGGAGCCGGCGCGGGAGGAGCGCTAGCCGTGCCTTTGCGCGAAGGTCCCACCTTCAGTTTTGTCGATCCCGATTTGATGTACGGCACCGCGCTCAAGCAGCCGCTGACTATTACCACCTATCGATTTTCAACCGGCACGACCACGCCGCTTTACGATACGACGAACTGCGGAACGGTGCCGCCACTCGTTGCTGGCCCGACGCAATCGAGCAGTGACTCGACGGTGTCGAATAATGATGGCCGTGTGGTGATTTCTGCGGGCGGAAACTCCGCCGGCCATCGCCCCTTCGTGATTGTCTATGATCAGCAACTCGGCTGCCGCTGGTATAACACGCAGACCGGTCAAGTTGGCGGAACGTGGGGGCCGGTCGGCCAGGTGTCGATCCCGGATAGATACAACGTCAACCACGTGAAGATATCGGGTAACGGACAGTACGTAAGGATCGGTGCGGCGAGATTTGGATTCTACGTTTGGGATGTTACAACCTTGAACGTCGAGCCCTGCGACTTTGAGAAGCCCGGACCGGATTGCAGCGGGTACGGAGCCGTCGGCAACAACTCCTACATCAACGCGCCCGACATCCTTGATGAGTTGAACGCTTTCTCGCGTCCGCTCGGAGATCTTACCGATTTTACTCCGCTAATCGATCCTTTCCCGCAACCTTACTATAAGGCCATGGAGAAGGCCTGGGCATGGACCAACGGAGCTTTGAGCGGCAACGTGCCTGTCTGCGGTTCGACTTACAGCCCCACCAGCAACGAAGACGTCAAACAACCGTTTGACGGGGAAGTGTTCTGCATGGAAACCGACGGCTTGGCCCCGACCATCTGGCGCTTCGCCCATAACCGCGCCGTGTGGAATCCCAAGTTTTACTGGAGCCAGCCCTACGGCTCCATCTCGATTGACGGCCGCTTCTTCAGCTTCTCGTCGAGCTGGGATTTACAGCTGGGAACTTTCTGGGGCAACGATCCGCGATCCGATGTTTGGATTGTTCGCTTGCGGTAAACTTCGCGATAGCACTCGCAGTCACGACATATCTCCGAACCGGCGCCCATTGCGGCGCCAGTGTTTTTGCGCGCTAAGCGTGTTTGCGTGAAACGATGACCCACACCGTTCCGCGTCCCGCGCAGAAACGGCACGTGTCTTCGCCGAGCGACTTACCCGTTCCGCGGCATTCCAGGCACGTCGCGACCAGGTGCAAGTCCTGCAGCGAACTGTCGGGAAGCTTGGTGGGATCTTTAAACACTTCCGCATTATGATTCGCCTTCAACCAGAAGACTAACTTGCCTTCGAGCTCCTCACGTTCCTTCGGAGTAAGTTGAGCGCAGTATTGCGGCCACCACTTAGGAATGCATCGGTAACAAACCAGTTTGCCGCCCGCATCGAAGAGCGCGCCTGGCTCAGCCCGCCGATAATACTTATGACAGCAGTGGCAGGGGTTGACTCCGAGGAGTTCGAACGCTTCCTTCAAGCGATCAAGCTCGGATTGCTGGCGCGCCAGCCGCTCGTCCGTAATTGGCTCGGAAGTCGAGACGGAAATCGGATTGGATTGGTCAGGCATCAGTTCGCTCTTACCCGCAAATATTGATGTTCAGGATACACAAGTTCACGCGTCGACGGCAGCGTTACAAGAAAAGGGCACGCCCATGAGCGTGCCCGAACTATGGAAGGTCAATCTGCCGGTTTAGTCCGTTACCGTTAGCGTGAAGGTCGTGGTGTGTTGAATTCCGCCCTCGGTGACCGTAACCGTAACCGGAAATTGTCCGGTCGGCGTCGGGGTCTGCAAGTTGACCGTGGCCGTGCCCGGCGTGGTCGTCGTCGCCGACGTGGCGGTGACGCGCACATTTGCCGGAGATGGCAGCGTAGCCGGGGCCGTGTACAACCCGGTTTGGTCAATCGAGCCGTTCCCGCTTCCGCCGGTTACCGCCCAAGTCACAGTCTGACTGGTCGAGTTGCTGACGTTCGCCGAGAACTGCTGCGTCTGAGCGGGAAATCCTGTCAGATTCGGATAGAGTGTACTCACCGAGCTTGGGCTTACGGTGACAACCGATGGCGGTGGGGGTGTTGATGAGCTTCCTCCACCGCAGGCTACGAGGAACCCGGTGATGGTCAAAGTCAGGCAGAGCCCGACGATCTTATAGCGGCGCGGCAAGCCTCCACCGAACAGCCCCACCATTACTATGCCGGCGAGCGGGAGGCTCAGCGGCAGCCACAATTGCTGCTTCTGGCTGATCAGTTTGCGAGTAGCCTCTCCGCGCTTAACTCCGCCCGCCGCTCCTGTGAAGGGACCTGCGGTTTGAACCGTGATCGTTACGCTCTGCGCCGAGCCTCCCGAACCGATCTGGGTTGGGTTGAAGGAGCAGGTTGCGCCGGTGGGCAGTCCCGACGTGCACGCATAGGTTACGTTGCTGGTGAAGGATCCTCCGCCGACTGGCGCGAGTGCCATCGTGGTTGAGGTCGATTGCCCAGCCTCAGCAGAGGCAGGAGTTGAGAGGGTCGGCGGAACGGTAAAGTTCTGACTGACCGTGAGGGCAACCGTAGTCGTCGCGGTGAGGCTGCCCGAAATGCCGGTGATGGTCACCGTCGTGGGGCCGCCTGCCGCAGCGGAACCGCTCGCCGTCAGCGTCAAGGTGCTCATACCCGTCGTGCTGGTTGGATTGAACGACGCAGTGACTCCACTCGGTAGACCGGAGGCAGCCAAGGCTACGCTGCCGGTAAACCCGCCCACATCGGCCACGGTGATCGTGCTCGTTCCTCCTGCGCCTCCCGGAGTAATCGCCACACTAGTAGGTGCGGCGGAGAGCGTGAAGCCTGGCGTCTCGGTGCCGGGCCAAGCGTGGACAAGGTTGTAGGCATTAACGGAACCGACTCCGGTCGCGAAGTCCCAACCGGTTGCGGTTCCGTAAGCTGGCTCATACGAACCGTCTGAGGTGGAGAGCACACCATTCGTGCCGGAGGGTAGGTAGCAGTTCACAGTCTCCAGGCAATTCACGTCCATGTCGCCCTGCGTCACGTCGTAGAAAATGCACGAACTGCCGGTCGTATTTCCGAGGGTTGAATTGCAGGAACTGTCGCCGCTTGCGCCATATTCGGCGGCTGCCAGGTCGTAATAGACCGGATTCGGATTGCCTTGGCGTTCGCCGGTTTTCTGGTTCACCAGGGCCTGAATGCCTGCCATGATGGGTGAGGAGAATGATGTGCCTCCCGCTCCCGACCAGGTATTGGGCGTCCCGGTGCAGGGAGCGCCTCCGTTACCAGCTGACGGGTCGCTGTAACAGAATGGATAATAGTGTCCCCAAATTCCGTTGCCAGCAAACAACGACACATCCGGTAGATCGCGCACAGCGTCGCTGGGATTTCCGACCAGGGATTGCCAGGTCGGCTTGGCACGGCCGGCGCATGTCCCACTCACCACGTATTGTGTGGATGGCGATCCCGTCGCGCAGCCGCTCGGTCCCCCACTCCCGGCGGCCGTGGTCAAATTCCCTTCTCCGATGCTGCTGTTGCAAAATCCGCTCGTTCCGTAAGTTTGGGTAAAGCCCTCGAACTGCGCGCCTAGCAAACTGCCACAGGAATCGTTCCAGGGAATCTCCGGAATATACGACAGGGCGGATTCATACGTTGGCGAGTTAGTGGCGCTCCAGTACGTGCTGTTGGTGCCGGCAAAAGTGTCGCCGAAATCCGTCCCTCCCACGGCTACATTGTAAGGAGTCGATGCCCAGCCGCTGACTCCGATGCCATAGGTGTCACTAGATTCATTAGTGTTTATGCTGCAGCTCGCCGCGCCCTCATCGCCCGAGGAAACGAAGACGGAGACGCCCTCCGTGACCGCTTGCTGGAAGGTCGAATTAAACGCTGCGTTGGCGGTTGCACCGTTGTCGGCTTCGCAATCGCCATAGCTCACGCTCATGATCGCCGGTGGCGTGCTGCTTTTGTTCAAAAGGTTTTGTATGGCGATCAGGCCGCCAAAAGTTGCAGTATCATTGCACGAAGCCAGTTCGATGGTGGCGCTGGGGGCGGCGGCGCTGGCATATTCGGCATCCAGGATCGCTTCCCCGTCGTCGCTGTTGATTCCCGGGTCGGTGCAGTTATTGGTTCCGCTCGGCGGCGCCGGATGCACTTGCGTGAAGGAGCCGCCAGTAAATGACGAAAGGCCAAATACCGAACGGAACGTAGTCCAATCGGCGGTGCTGTAAACATCCGAGTCTTCCACCACCACAATGGTTTGCCCTTGTCCTGAAGTGCCCGCAGTGAAAAGTGGATTCAAGTTGTAGATGGTTGCCAGATCGCCCGGAACCACTAAGTATTCGCCGCCACCAACGGTGTAGTTGGACCGCAGCTTGTAATTGGTATGGGGCTTGAAGTCGTGCAAAGCGACGACTCCGACCACGGCTGGTGCCAGAGCGGCCGGAATCCGCGGATCGCTTACGTTGGCGAAATGCTTTTCGCCCTTGACGTCCAATTGGTGAATTTCGGTGTGGAAGGCCGACTGCACTTGACCCGCGGTTCCGGAGAAATCGATGAGCAGGCCATTGGTATAGACCACGTTGACCTTGAGGCCATGCGACTCCAACCAACTGGTAATCACGTTGAGATCTTGTGTCGCCAGGCCGAATCTCTGTCCGAATTGCTTGGCCGTGAGCCAGCGATGATAGTCCGGCGAGGTGCGGAGCTGAAGTTCCTCGATGTACTGGAGAAGTGCCCACTCCTGTGCGGGCGAGCGCTTTAGTTGGAGCATCACGTGCTCCAGGGAAAGGCTGTCGGGCACCAAGCCGCGATCATTTTGCTTATTGGCCTCGGGACGCGTGTTGCCGGCAAGCGTAACCAACTTGCTTTCGTCCACAGCCTGGGTAATCAAAATCGGACGGCTTTGGGCTTGTGCCATGGGACCAATAAGAGCGGAGGAAACCAGGATGATGCCTAGGATAGGTGCGGCAAAGATAACCGTCGAAAAATTACACGAGGGTAGCAGGGCCGAACGCGTGGGTCGCATGGTTACTCCGTGGCGCTACAGAAGTTGTTAGGGGAACTGACTCGGAAGCATTATCCATGCTTCTTCTTGTCTGAGCAAGGAATTCCTGCTGGGGTTGTATGGCGAAGAACTTATTTGGGAATTTAAATTCACAAAAGCTTCATGGCAGTACCAGGCGGCCGGTTCTTCTTTGAAACCCCTGAAACCTTGAGACTTTGAAACCCTAGACTTCGGCTAACTCTTCTTCGAGTAACTGCTTGTTATAGAGTTCGGTGTAATAGCCGTTGCGGGCGATGAGTTGGTCATGGGTGCCGAGTTCGACGATGCGTCCCTGGTGGAGAACGGCGATGGCGTCGGCGTTACGGACGGTCGACACGCGGTGGGAGATGAATATGGTCGTGCGTCCACGCATGATTTCGCGGAGGTGGTTGAGGATTTTATCTTCGGTGTGCGTGTCGACGCTGGAGAGGGCGTCATCGAGAATGAGAATGCGAGGGCTGCGCAGGAGGGCGCGGGCGATGGCGGTGCGCTGCTTCTGGCCTCCGGAGAGTGTGATGCCACGCTCGCCGACGGTGGTGTTGTAGCCCTCGGGGAAGCTTTCGATATCCTGCGCGATGTTGGCGGCTTCGGCAGCGGCTTTGATTTCGTCGAGCGTCGGATTCGCGTCTTCCTGCGCGACGCCATAAGCGATGTTTTCGCGGATGGTGTCGCTGAAGAGGAACGTCTCTTGCGGTACGAATCCGATATTGCGGCGCAGGGAGTCGAGATGGAAATCGCGCAGCGGGCGGCCGTCGATGAGAACGGCGCCGGGCGAGGCATCGTAAATGCGCGGAATCAGGCTGGCCAACGTCGTCTTGCCCGATCCGGTCGGGCCGACAATCGCGAGGCTGGAGCCGGCAGGGATGCGCAGGTTGATGTCTTTAAGCACAGCCGTGCTGTTATAGGCGAAGTTGAGATCGCGGAATTCTATTTCGCCAAGCAAGCCACGCGCTTCGAACTGCGAGCTTCGAGCAACCTGCTCGCTCGTAGCTCGCGGCTCGTGGCGTGAAGCTTGGTCCACATCTGCGATTTCCGGCTGCTGCGACAAGATTTCTTCTATCCGCGCCATCGACGCGGTTCCACGCTGGAAAATGTTAATCACCCATCCCAGGGCGATGACGGGCCAGGTTAGTTGCATCATGTAGGTGTTGAAGGCGACAAAATCGCCGACCGACATTCTCCCGTTTATAACTTCGCGTCCGCCCAGCCAAAGCACGATCACCACCGCGGCGCCTAGCATCAGTTCGAGTGTTGGCCAGAGCATGCCCATTAGGCGCACGAGCCCGAGGCTGCGGCGAATGTATTCCTGGTTGGCATTCTCGAAAGCTGCGATCTCGGATTGCTCCTGCACATAGGCGCGGATGACGCGGGCGCCGGAAAAGTTCTCCTGGGCGCGGGCCGAGATGTCCGAGAACATCGCCTGAATTCGTTCGAAGCGCTCGTGAATGCGGCGGCCAAAATACTGGATGATGACGCTGGCGATGGGCAGCGGCAGAAAGGCAAAGATCGTGAGCTTGGGGCTGATGGCCAGCATAAATCCGAGCGCGCCGGCGGTGAAGACGATGGTGTTGGCCGAGTACATGATGGCGGGGCCGAGCAGCATGCGAACGGCGTTCAGATCATTGGTTGCGCGCGCCATGATGTCGCCGGTGCGGTTGCGCTGATAGTAGGAATAAGACAGGCGTTCGAGGTGCGCGAAGAGGTCGTTGCGCAGATCGAATTCGATATCGCGGGAGATTCCGATGACCACCCAGCGCGTCAGAAACTGGAAAATCCCTTTGATCAGAGCGATGGCAACGATGATCAGCGAGTAGGTAAGAAGCTTATGGCGGGTAACTCCGGTATTGAGGTCGTTGATGGCGCGACGCAAGATCTGCGGGAAGAGAATCCAGACGCCGTTATTGCATAAAACGCAGAACCCGCTCGCGAGCAGACCGTTGCGGCGACGCTTGAGATAGGGAACCAGGGGGCGTAGCTTCTTCGGCAACATCGTTTTGATAAGCGGCACGATTACGACTTGATGAGATTGTAGCAGCGCCGGACGCGGATTTTCTCGCCGATGGAGAGAGGAAAACGAAGGCGGCAGTGAGCAGGAGCGCGGTCCAGAGCGACAGCATGCCGGCGGCGAACATCAATCCCGAGTAGAGCAGGTCGGCGCGTTCCATTCGCTAGCTCCATTCCGCATTCTTCAGTTCTATTTCTGTTTCCGAAGAAGCGGGAAAAAAGGCCGGGCGAGGATGGAGGTTTCCAGTAGTTCCTCACCCGGGTCGGAGAGAGCCTTTTGCTGGAGCGCGGCCGGCCGCGCTCCGGAGATGGGCAAATCCCACCTCATTACAGAAAACTAGTTGGACGGCGGCGCCTGATGCTTGCTCATGTGCGCCTCGTGGTTGGCCTCGATCTGAGCCAGTTTCGCTTTCTGATCTGGCGTCAAAATCTGCATGATTTCCGACTTGATGCGCTCGTGCTCGACCTGAAGATCGACCATGGTCTGCGAATTTTGCGTAGCCAGCGCGCGTGTCTTGTTCTCATCGAACGGGCCACTCGCTTCGAGAGCCTTCATGGCCTGATGGTTCTGGCGCATCTGCTGCATCAGCGGCTGCAGAGTTGGCTTCTCTTTTTCGAAAATTGCCTTGACCTGGGTGTGTTGGTCAGCGGTCAGGTCAAGCTGCTTCAGCATATGGTGAAATTCGCCGCCCGGCCCGCCGTGACCGTGCATACCTTGAGCGATCGCAGCTGCCGCCGCAAGCATCACCGCGGCGCCGATAATGAGAATGCGGTTACGAGTAGATTTCATTGGCACTCCTTGGTCGTTCAAATCTTTAGGGATCCGGGGATCAGCCCGAACATCGTACACAGATAAGAACACTATTTCAGAAAAGAAGAGGTAAAGAGTCGGTCAATCGCGGTAAAGTTTTGTAAAGAGCAAAAGACGCCTTTTGGCTTTTCGCTTTTAGCTGAGGGCCAAAGCTAGAAACGAAAAGCGCTCTTGCACCTAATCACAAATCTTTACCATATTCCGCCCATTGAAGGTGTTTAGATGACTAAAGGAATGGATCACGTACTCATTGTCGATGACGACGTCGAGTTGTGTGGGCTGGTGCAGGAGTATCTGACGGCGGAAGGTTTCAGCCTGAAGGCGGTTCATGAAGGCGAAAAGGGACTCCAGCAGGCGCTCACGAACGAATACGCCCTCGTCGTGCTTGACGTCATGCTGCCGGGGATCAACGGGTTTGAAGTGCTGCGCCGCATCCGCAGCGTGTCGAAGATTCCCGTGCTGCTTCTGACCGCGCGCGGGGAAGATGTCGATCGCATCGTGGGACTCGAAATCGGCGCCGACGATTATCTTCCGAAGCCGTTCAACCCGCGCGAACTGGTGGCCCGGATTCGCGCCATTTTGCGCCGCACCAGTCCGGTGCGCGCGGCCGATGCCGTGCCGGAAGTGCTGAGCGTGGGCGACGTCGAACTTGATCCCGCAACCCGCAGTGTGTCGCGAGCGGGCCAGCCCGTCGATCTGACCTCGGTGGAATTTAATCTGCTGGAGGTGCTGCTGCGCGAGGCGGGGCGCGTGGTGACGCGCGAGCGGCTGGTCAATGCCGTGCTCAGCCGCAAGTTCATGCCTTTCGATCGCAGCATCGATATGCACGTCAGCAAGGTGCGGCGAAAGTTGGGCGACTCGGAAGAAGACGGCGACCACATCAAGACGATTCGGGGAGTGGGTTATATGTTTGCGCGGCCGGCGGCGAAGGCGAAGAAGTGAGGAGTGCTTCGAGCCGCGAGCTTCGAGCAAGCATTGGGCTTGAGGTTCTTGGTCCCGGCTCGCAGCTCGTAGCGTAATTTTGATTTGTCGAAAAAATGAAGAGCCTCTTTCTCAAAATCTTTCTGTCGTTCTGGGCGGCCCAGGTGTTGTTCGTCGTGCTGGCTATCCTGGCGACGATCGCGCTCAGCCCGGCGCGCCATGGAATTGAGAGTGAGAGCCCGCAGATTTTGGCGGAGGTGGTGAACGCGTACCAGAGCGGCGGAGAGCATGCCGCGCATGAATATGTTGAAGAACTCTGGCGCACGCAGCACGTCTGGGCTTCGGTTTTCGACCCGTCAGGCCATGAGATTACGGGGCGGCGGCCGCGCATGGAAGATGTTCGGCCGGGCGGCCCGCCAAACAATAGTCCGATGCGCGGTGGACCGCCGCGTCACCATGGCTGGCTCGACTACCTGCTGCCCGATCGCGTCATCCGGCAGGCGCTCACTCTGGACGGCAAACGCTACACGCTGATACTCGTGCTGCCGCCCGGGCCGAGAGTATTCTTTGGGCCTCATGACATCCCCTTGCTCGGAATCGCCATCGCGATCGTCACGTCAGGGTTGATGTGCTATCTGCTGGCATGGTCGATCACCAGTCCGGTGACGCGATTGCGGCAGGCGGCGCAGAGTCTGGCGGCGGGGAATCTGAGTGCGCGCACCGGCGCTCCGGCTGGCGGTCGTCATGATGAACTAACCGAGTTGATGCGCGATTTTGATCGCATGGCTGAACGCATCGAAGGACTGGTGGATTCGCAATCGCGGCTGCTGAAAGATGTTTCGCACGAATTACGCTCGCCGCTCGCGCGACTGAGTGTGGCGCTCGGACTGGCGCGGCAGAAGACGAGCGTTGATGTCGCTCCCGAGCTCGAGGCTTCGCTGCAGCGCATCGAACTCGAAGCCGATCGTTTGAATCAGTTGATCCAGCGGTTGTTGACCATCGCTCGCCTGGAGTCAGGCACCGACGGCTTGCGCAAGAGCAGCCTTTCATTGCTCGAACTGGTCAAGCAGGTTGCCCACGATGCCGAATATGAAACGCCGGACCAGGGTTGCAGAGTCGCCACCGATGCCCCCGCCAGCGCTGCTACGAATGGCGACGCCGCCGATGAATTTCTAGTTGATGCCGATCCCGACCTGCTGCGCAGCGCGATCGAGAATGTGGTTCGGAACGCAACGCGTTATACTGCCAAGGGTACGACGGTTGAGGTGCGACTGGAACGGCAGCAGGCTGCGGACGGACAAGCGGAAATTGTTGTTCGCGTGCTTGATTCCGGCCCCGGTGTTCCCGACGAAGCGCTGCCCAAGATCTTTGAGCCCTTTTATCGATTGGACGATGCGCGCAACCGGCAGACCGGGGGCGTGGGTTTGGGCCTGTCGATTGCGGATCGGGCGATCAGGCTGCATGGCGGGCAACTTCGCGCATCCAACCGAAAAGAGGGTGGGTTAGAGGTAGAAATGCGGATTCCGGCGGCTGCCGGGTTTGCTCTTCCCGCTCATTCCTGATACAAAAATTAATTTCAGCCACAAGCTTCGATTTCCGGAACAGTTGGCAGGGAAGCGCCTGTGGACGGGAAGCGGTTGACTACCCCAATCGGCGAAAAACGCGGCGATGGGGATTCCTCGGAGAATAGAGAATAGATGTCGAGAAAATTAGGCGGAGCGGTGGCGCTGGCGGGCGTGTGCGCCTTGAGCTTGTTTTTATTGAGTTGCGGCAGTTCTTCATATCGGCCAGCGGGAGTCTTGTATGTGCTGACCCAGGGAGAAGGTGGCACGGGAAACTTCGTGAGTTCGTTCTCCATTGATCTTTATAGCGGGGACCTTTCGGAGATCAATTCCGTTTCCGATGCCACCACCTGCCCCACGTTGCAGAACACTCCGCCCGTGGCGTGCGGCATTCCGGTGAATATCGTGATGGGCCCGGGAGGCACCACGGCCTTCGTTCTGAATCAGGGTGCGCCTTGCCAGCCAGCCAGCCCTCAAACCAGCCCGCCGAGCTGTGAAGTTGATCCGCAGACCGGTGTACCCACCGTCTCCGTTCCGCCCACCATTTATCCCTACACCGTTAATCAGGATGGAAGTCTGTCGAAACCAGGCACAGCGGTGCCATTGAATAATCCGGTGAACTCTCAGGACACAGAAGATGACGCGGCTTCAGCAATCTTCATGGGGCGCGATACCTCGGGACAATTCCTCTTTGTGCTCGACAAAGGTTCATCGCCCAGCCCTTCGAATGGCTTCCTTCAGAATTGCCCTGCGCCTCCTATCGCAGGTACGAATTTCACGGCGTGCCCGTCGATCTCGGTATTTGCCATGCAGGCTGGATCCACTACTCTGGCTTTGGCCAGCGGCAGCCCGTTCTACCTGAGCAAAGTTCCGAGTGCGCTTTCGACGATCACGTTTACACCGGTGGGCGGGTCGTCAGAAGAAGTTCTCTTCGTCGCCAACAATCACGATCTCAATCAAAGTGAGCATTACGACAATACGGTGAGCGTGTATCAGGTGAGTAGTTCGGGCGTGCTGACCGAGCAGGTGGGTTCGCCGTATCTGGTCGCGGCTGTTGATCCCATTGCAGTGCAGGCAGTCAACACCAACCCGGCGGGAGAGGAGACCGGTGGCGTGTTTGTCTATGTCGGCAGTCAAAACAACAATGCCGGCCAGCTTTATCCGTTCCAGATTTGCACGGTGCAGAATACGACCTGCACCACGCAGCAGGATGTACAAAACAATCTGATGCTACCGCTGGTGCAGCCCTGTTCTTCGCCTCCGTGTCCGACCGTGGCGCCGACCGCGGCTGGATCGTACCCGGGACAGATGGTGGTCGATCCGACGAATAATTTCCTCTATGTGGCCAGCGCGTTCTCCAGCCAAGTCTTTGGATTTCACGTGAACACTTCGGCAGGGACGTTGAGCGCTCTTGCTCCAGCCTATTCACCGACTGGAACGGACCCTGTCTCGTTGGTTCTTCTGCCAAGTGTGAACAGTGTCGGCCAGAACTTCAACGGTTATGGCCAGTTTCTCTTCGTATCGAATAACGGGTCGAGTAATATTACGGGCCTTACGCTGAGCACAACCGATGGAGCCATGGGCAATCCGATTACCGTGCTGGCGCCAGCGGCGCCGACGGGCATGGCGGTGCAGTAGGAAAAACATCGGGCCACCGGGGCCATCGGGCGATCTGAAATCGAGAGTCAAGCGCCTCCGATCTTCGATCACCCGTTGACCCGATTGTTTGATTGCTCACGTGGGCATGCGGAGTATCAAGTACCCTCCGATAAATCCAAACACCAAATCAGGCGACCATGCGGCGACGGCGGGCGGAAGCTGGCTGAGATTGCCCATCGCTTCGAACAAGCCATTGATCGTCCAATAGACAACGCCGATGCCGATCGCAGTCGCCACTCCCGCGACCGCTGAGCGCTTGCCCGCCGAGAGCGCGAAAGGAATGGCGAGCACGGCCATCACCAGCGTGATTAGCGGGTAGGCAATTTTCTTTTGCAGCTGCACGCGCAGGCGTACTACATCGAAGCCGCTCTCTTCCAGATCGCGAATGTAGTTTCGCAGTTCGTCATAGCTCATTTCCGACGACTGTTTAATTTCCTTCTTGAAGTAAGCGGGCGCTTCCGCCAGTTCGGGATACGTGGCCACGTCGAACTTGCGGTAGTTGTCGATGGCCGAGCCCCTCAAACTGCGCTCCCACCCTTCCTCATAAATCCAGCGGCCCATGGAGTCGGACCAGTGGGCGCGGACGGCGGAGATGCGGTGCGTGATTTGAAAGGTGTGCGGATCGAACTGAAACACCGAAACGCTATCGAAAACATTCCGGTCGGCATCGAAAAATTGATAGTAATAAATATCGTTGTGCTGGCCGAAGATCCATTTGCGGTCGGGGCGCAAGTAAGTTTGCGCCGGCTTGCCTTTAATCTGATTGCGCAGCGCGTCCTGACGTTTGTTGGTGTAGGGAAGATAGAGTTGGTCGGAAAGAAAAAGCACGCCCGCGACCATAGCCGACGCGATGAGCACAGGAATAATGATGCGATAGAGACTGATGCCAGTCGCCTTGATCGCCGTGATTTCATTCGAGCGCTGCAAGAGGCCGAACGTGACCAGCACCGCCAGCAGCATGCTGAGCGGCGTCGTGCTGTAAAGAAAATAAGGGACGACGTTGAGCAAGTATTCGCCGACAGTGAGCGGCGAGATCTGATTGCGCAAAATGTCGCTCAGCAGTTCGAAGAGCGTGAATACCAGCAGCAGAGTGAGAAAGGCCGCGACGATCAGGGCAAAGTAAAACGCGAAGCCGCGGAGCACATAGTCGTCGAGGATGGTGGGGAAATGCAGATTGAACAGGCGCCGCCGGAGTGCGCGACTGGCGCCTGCGCTGCCGCGCGTCACGACGCGCGCCGAGTCCCCATTCCGCGTCAGCCCCGTGGCCTTACGCGTGGATGCTTCTGACGCCCGGGACTTGAACCAGGAAATCTTAGACGAAGAAGTCTTAAACCAGGAACGCACTCCGGCGAGTTCGATCGGGCGGCGTTCCGATTGCCAGAGCAGAAAAACTCCTCCCACGAGGAAAACAAAGTCAGCCAGCCACACGCCCGCAGCCGGGGACAGTCGTCCCTGCTTGGCAAAAGAAACTCCGATCAGAGAAACCGAATAGTAAACAAACACGAGCAATATGGTGAGAACAAATCCGCTCGATTTGCCGCCTTTTTTCGAGGAGAGGCCGAGCGGAATCCCGACCAGCGCCAAGACCACACAAGCCGTGGGTAAGGCCAGGCGGCGATGGAATTCGATGAGGTCCCAGCGGCGCGTGAGCGGATCGGCGGTTTGTGCTGTGCGGAGCAGATCGGCAACCTTGATCTCGCCGAGCGAAACCGGTTCGTGCTCCTGATTGTTTTGCGCCGTCGGCACCTGCAGCGGGAGGTCGGTCGTGTTGAAAGTGGAAATCTGATACTGATCGGGATTCTTAGGATCGGTTTCGTGTGTCGAACCGTTGGTGAGATGCAGGTCGAGAGTGTCGGGCCCCTGGCTGACCAGCAATCCCTCGCGTGCCAACGTGATTCTCGGTGCCGCCGGATCGGTCAGGTCGGCGAGAAACACGCCTTTCCACAACGCGCCGCCCGACATCGCCTTGACGTCCTGCACATAAAGGATGAGCTTCGGAAATCCCTCATAAAAGACGCGCGGCTGAACTTCGAAAGAAGCCTGCGAAGATTTGAGATTGTCTTCCAGTTCACCAAGCGCGGCGAGCGAGCGGGGCGCGAGATAGACGCTGTTGCCGAGCGCCAGCAGCCACGCCACCAGCACAAAGATCGAGATAACGCGTAGGAAGTACCAGACGCCGAGTCCGCTGGCGCGCATCGCGGTAATCTCGCTGTCGGCAGCGAGACGGCTGAGCCCGATAAGAATGCCCACCAGCACGCCCATGGGGATGGTGTAAGTGAGCGCGACCGGGACGGTAAAGAAAAAAACTTCGGCAACGCTAGGCAGCGGCGCGCTGTTGCGAACAACCAGTTCAAGGATGCGGCCGAGGTCGCGAGTGAAAAGAACAAAAGTAAAAACAGCCGCGCCGATCAAGGCGTGCGAGACGACTTCTCCCAGGATGTAGCGCGTAAGGATGCGCATCCGCAAAGGTTGACTCAAATGCGAGGATAGCATGGAGGGTGGGTAGGAGCTACGAGCCGTCCTGAGCGCTAACGTGCTTCCGACAGTTCTTGTGTTCTTGCCGTTCGGGTGAAGACAAAAACGAACGCCAGACGCCGATCGAACTCATTCCGAGGAGCTAGCCCTTCTTCAGAAATAGCGCTCCGAGCGGCGGCAGCGTCAGTCGCAGGGAGAATGGCCTGCCGTGAATTTTTTCCGGCCGCGCCTCGACGCCTCCGCCGTTGCCCATATTACTTCCGCCGTATTCCTGGCCATCGCTGTTGAGAAGTTCTCTCCAGTAGCCGCCCGACGGCACGCCCACCATGTATCCAACTCTGGGTACGGGCGTGAAGTTGCACGCGATGAGTACAGGATCTTCGTCGGGCGTGCCTTTGCGCAGCAGCGACACGACGCTCAGCGGCGCATCATTGCAGTCCACCCATTCAAAGCCGCTGGGGTCGTTATCGAACCAATGCAGCGCAGGTTCACTGCGATAGAGCCGATTTAGCTGCTCGACCCAATTCATAAGCCCGCGATGAACCGGATATTGCAGCACGTTCCAGTCCAGGCTGCGATCGTGCCCCCACTCGCTGACCTGGCCAAACTCGTCTCCCATAAACAGCAGTTTCTTGCCAGGCTGCGCAAACATATACGCATAGAGCAAGCGCAGATTGGCAAATTTCTGCCACTCGTCGCCCGGCATTTTGCCGATCAGCGAACCTTTTCCATGCACCACTTCATCGTGGCTAAGGGGCAGCACGAAATTTTCATGGAACGAATAGAGCATGCGAAAGGTCAGCTTGTTATGGTGATATTGCCGATGAATCGGATCCTGGCTGAAATATAGCAGCGTGTCGTGCATCCAGCCCATATCCCACTTCAAGCCAAAGCCAAGTCCGCCGAGATGCGTGGGCCGCGAAACCATCGCGTATGAAGTCGATTCTTCAGCGTAGGTTTGAATGTCGGGATGCTCTTTGTACGCCTCAAGGTTGAAGCGCCGCAAGAAATCAATCGCTTCCAGATTTTCGCGTCCGCCGTACTTATTCGGAATCCACTCGCCTTCCTTGCGCGAATAATCGAGATAGAGCATGGAGGCGACGGCGTCGACGCGCAGTCCATCGGCATGATATTTGTCGAGCCAGAACATGGCGCTTGACATCAGAAAGCTGCGCACCTCCGTGCGGCCATAATTAAAGATGAATGTCTTCCAATCCGGATGGAATCCCTGGCGCGCATCAGAGTGCTCGAACAGATGCGTACCGTCGAAGAAAGCCAGCCCGTGTCCGTCGGAAGGGAAGTGCGACGGCACCCAGTCAAGAATGACGGCGACGCCATGCTGGTGCAGATAGTCGACCAGGTACATGAAATCTTGCGGCGTGCCGTAACGGGCCGTCGGAGAAAAATAACCGGTGGTCTGATATCCCCACGAACCGTAAAAGGGATGCTCCATGATCGGAAGCAGTTCGACGTGCGTGAAGCCAAGCCGGTTCACGTGCTCGGCGAGGCGAGGCGCGATCTCGCGATAGGTTAACGAACGATTGCCCTCTTCGGGAATGCGCATCCACGAGCCAAGGTGAACCTCGTAGATCGAAATCGGCGCATGCAGCGAGTTGGCCGCGCCACGTGCTTCGAGGAAGGCTGAGTCGTTCCACGTGTAGTCGAGATCCCACACAATCGACGCGGTGCGCGGAGGCTTTTCGCTGAAAAGCCCTACGGGATCGGTCTTTTCAATCTTGTAGCCGCCTTGGGTGGATTCGATATAGAACTTGTAGAGAGTACCCTTGCCGATCCCAGGGATAAAACCTTCCCAGATTCCCGACGAGCCGCGAGCCTGAAGTTGATGCGATTGCGGGTTCCAACCGTTGAAGTCGCCGACTACTGATACCCTGCGCGCGTTCGGCGCCCACACGCTGAAGACAGTCCCGGTGGTTCCGTCCGACTTGACGAGATGCGCACCCATCTTCTCGTAAATCCGATAGTGGCTGCCTTCATTGAATAGATAAAAATCTTGCGCGGTCAGCAAGGAAACGTCGTAGCGGACGAGCGATCTTTCCTGAGTTGGAGAATTCGGCGTCATGGATTGCTTCGGCTCTAGTCTATTCCTTTTCGGGTGGACTATCGCCGCTTCTCTTTTTGCGCTTCTCGTTTCGTTCGCGCCCAGCCTTCTTTGACGCTCTGCCGCGCCCGCCCCAGCGCCAGTGAATCCGGCGGCACATCTTCGGTGATGCAGCTGGCGGCGGCGACGTACGCGCCGCGTCCAATCTTGACCGGCGCTACCAGCGTCGAATCGCTGCCGACAAAAACTCCATCTTCAATCAGCGTCTGATGCTTATTCACCCCATCGTAGTTGCAGGTAATTGTGCCCGCGCCTATGTTCACGCCTTCGCCGATCTCCGCATCGCCGAGATATGTGAGGTGATTCGCCTTGGAACCTTTGCCCAGCTTGACTTTTTTGGTCTCGACAAAATTGCCGAGGTGCGCGCCCTCGCCCACTTCGCTTCCCGGGCGCATATGGGTGTAAGGTCCGATTACCGCTTCCGCGCCGACCCGCGACTCCTCCATGATCGTTCCCGGCCTTACCGTGACACGGTCGTCGATGATCGAATTTGTAATCACGCTGTAAGAGCGTATGCGGCAATCCGCGCCAATTTTCGTATGCCCCAACAATTGGACAAACGGCTCGATGACCGTGTCCGCACCTACCTCCACGTCACTGTCGATCACACAGGTGTGGGGATAAAAAACCGTCACACCCGCGTCCAGCAATTCGCGGCACTTTGCCAGCCGCAGCCGTGCATCGAGCATCATCATCTCCGCGCGCGTGTTGCTGCCGAGCACTTCGCTCGCGTCGTGAGTCTTGATCGCAACCACCTTCTTGCGTGCCCCGTGAAACACTCCGGCCATATCGGTGAGGTAGTATTCGCCGTGCGGATTGGCGGTAGAAAGCTGATCGATACGCTCATACAGCGCGGGCGCGTCAAAAGCATAGAATCCCGAATTGATCTCACGAATTGTTTTCTGCCGCGCGCTCGCCGATTTTTCCTCGACAATCGCTTGCACGTCCGCCGCTTTGCCTTTGCGAATCACTCGCCCGTATCCGTAAGGGTTGTCGAGATCGGCACTGAGCAAAGTCATGGTTGCCTTCTGCGCGCCATGGAAGTCGCTGAGCTTGCGGATCGTTTCGGCAGTAATCAGGGGAGCATCGCCGGACAGCACGATTACCTGGTTATAACTTTCGCCGTCGCTCTTACCGAGAAGAGCTTCGCGCGCCGCCATGAGCGCATGTCCGGTGCCGCGCTGTTCGGTTTGCAGCACGAAGTTCACGCCCGTGCCGGCGACGGCCGCGCGCACGCGCTCTGCTTCATGGCCGATGATCACGAAGATATCCTGCGCGGGCGCTATCTTTCGCGCGGTGCCAATCACGTGCGCCAAAATAGGCTTGCCGCCGACTTCATGCAAAACCTTAGGATGTTTCGACTTGAGCCGCGTGCCCTTGCCCGCCGCCATGATCGCAATGGCGATGCGCGGCTTGCACGAACTGGACGACGGAGAATTTGTCTTAACTCTGTTTCGTATTGCGGCCTGCGGCGCTTTTGCCATGCTTAGTCAATATACCGTGACAGAATCAACTCCGCAGAGTCTGCCGGTCGGGAGCCTGCGCCATCAGCGCCATCAGGTCGTGTGCGACGCGATTGGTCGCGTGCCGCGCCACCGTTCCCTCGTCGAGATAATCTCCCAGCAGCGGGCACACGCCCAGCCCCTCGATCGCTTCCAGGTCCACAACAATCTGTGAGGCAGCTTCCAGCGCATATTTCGCTTTCAGCTCGGGAGATGCCTGGGTTTGGTTGATTAGGGCATAGTCAAACAGTTGCACGCCGGCGTGGTTGTTGAGCGCGCGGATGTGATCGGAAGCAGTTAAACTGAGACTTTCATTGGCCTGCGTCATCAGATTGCATACAAACACTTTGACCGCAGACGATTCTCGGATTGCCTGCGGAATTCCACGCACCAGCAAATTTGGAATCAGGCTGGTGAAGAGCGATCCCGGACCGATCGTGATCAGGTCCGCGTTGGCGATTGCTTCCAGCGTCTGCGGCAGCGGCTCCACGTCCGGAGGCAACAGGACCAGCCCGCGAATCTTACCTTCGCTCGCCGTGATCTGCGTTTCGCCGCGCACTTGGGTGCCGTCTTCCATCAGCGCTTCCAGCTCCACGCTGGTCATGGTCGCCGGATAAATACGCCCGCGCGTCAACAAAATTTCCGACGATAGCCGCACCGCCTCGGCGAAATCTCCCGTGATCGAAGTAAGCGCCGCCAGGAAAAGATTTCCGAAGCTGTGGCCTTCGAGCCCGGAGCCCTTCTGAAAACGATGTTGAAACAATCGCGAGAGCAGGGCTTCGTCTTCAGAAAGCGCAACGATGCAATTGCGCACGTCTCCCGGCGGCAACATATTAAATTCTTTGCGTAGACGGCCGCTCGACCCGCCATCGTCGCTCACCGTCACCACGCCTGACAGCTCGCGAATTGTCGGCTGGCCGGATTCCGCCAGAGACGGCGTCATGACATAGTGCTTCAGCCCCTTCAGCAACGTGGAGAGGCCGGTGCCGCCACCGATCGCGACCACGCGCAATTCAGGCCCAGCTTTGCCGTTATCGGATGAATTCATTGACGATTGGGGAAGCATACCGCCTCACGGAAGACGAATGTAGCGAGCTGGCGCGGCGGCTAATAGGCGCTCGCTTCTTCTTCCTCCGGCTCCACTTCGGCGCCCGGATCTGGATAGAGCAGTTCCGTGAAACGCGGGTCTTCGGCCAGATTCTGGAAATCAGTATCGTTGCGCGCCTGGAAACGCAGCGCCGGTTTCACCTGAATCGCCTCGTTGAGCGTCTTGAGCGATTCTTCGACATGTCCGGTCAGGCAATGCAGCGCCGCCAGTCCGTAGAGAACATACTCAGACTTCGGATTCTGCTTCAACAGTGCATCAAGGTGTTCGCGCGCGGTCACGTAATCACCCGAATTCACCAGCGACGCCGCATAGTCGTAGTGCTCCTCGACCGACTTAAAATGCAAGCTGGGCGCTTCCAGACGTTTGTCGCAGGTGAGGATGTGGACCTGGGCGCGATCCACTAGAGACTTGTTCGGCCCGGTCAGTACTTTTTGCAGGTGGCCTTTGGCCTTTTCGAACTTGTGCTCCTGCAACGCGCGCAGCCCTGACTCGTAGTTCTGCACCGCCTGTGTGTGCCGCGGATCTTCGGTCGCTTGTTTCTTGGGGGTTACCTTCAGTGCCATCAAACCGCCTCGAGTTCGAAATTTAGTTCAGCATTTGGAGAATTCAGTTAATGCTGGCTGCCGTCGTCAGATCGATCGACTTCCAGTCGCCCTTAATAATTCCAGCACGAATCTGCCGAGCCGTTTTGCCCTGCTTATACATCGTGTAGGTGTAATAAAGCTCTCGCAGGCAAGTGCCGCACTCCGCGCCGTGTGTGCCCGAAAAGCAACTGTGCAGGCTGGTGTGTCCCATGCTGCGATCGCAGTAGCAATAACAAGGTTGCTGAAAAATCACCTTGGGAATCTTCGCCGCGAGTTCGTAAGCATGCGTCTGATAAGGAAACTGCGCATTCGCGCCCCAAAGCTGGTCCTTGGTCAAGATCGGCGGCAGCTTGCTGCCTGCGGTCGGAGAGCTGGCATTAAAATGCGGGACCCCGTCGTCATCCTCCGATTGCAGCCACGGCGCGGATACTATCGTGACCAGCAAAAACAGCACCACCGACGCGAAAACCCTTGTACGCATGCCCCTTGACCTCAATCGCTTATTTTACCTGAAGGGGCGGAATTGGCGAGTCACTGGCCGGGTTCCGGGGCGCCGGTGTCGCCACGCACCGCCAAAAAGCTTTATCATCCCGAGCGAAGCGAGGGACCTGCAGTTCGCCCGCAAAAATGCACAATCCTCGCTTAAATTCCTCACCCCAGCTTCTCAAAAAACAAGCAAATCGTCTCAATCCCGCGGTGAAAATTCGGGATATGAAACTTCTCGTTCGGAGCATGCAGATTATCGTCCGGCAGCCCAAACCCCATCATCACCGAAGGAATCTTCAGCACATCCTGAAAATCGGTCACGATCGGAATCGACCCACCCGAGCGAATAAACACAGTCTCCTTCTTAAAGGTGTCGTGCAGCGCCTCAGTCGCAGCCTGAATGTACTCGTTATCGGTGCCGACGACGCACGCGGGACCCTTGCTGTAGGTCTTGATCTTGATCTCAATTCCCTTAGGCGTGTTCTTCTTAACGAAGGCCGCGTAGCGCTTGAAAATATCCTCCGGATCCTGATTCGGCACCAGCCGCATCGAAATCTTCGCCGACGCTTTCGCCGGAATCACCGTCTTCGCTCCCGGAGCCACAAATCCTCCCGGCATGCCATGCACCTCCAACGTCGGACGCGCCCAGGTGCGATACAGCACCGAATATCCCGGCTCGCCCGTCAGCACCTTCGATCCAACTTCCGCCTTGCGATACTTCTCCTCATTAAACGGCAGCCGCTTCCACGCCTTCAGCTCATCTTTACTAGGCGTTTTCACGCCCTTGTAGAAGCCCGGAATCAGAATCTTCCCCTTAGCATCTTTCAGCTTGCTGATAATCTCGACCAGCGCAAACAGCGGATTCGGCGCCGCCCCGCCATACATGCCCGAATGCAGATCGGTCTTCGCCCCCACCGCCTCAATCTCCGTATAAACCAGCCCGCGCAGCCCAACGCACAGCGTCGGAAGATTCGGCGCAAACAGTTCCGTGTCGCACACCAACGCGAAATCGGCTTTCAGTTTCGCCTTCTCCTTGCGGACATACGCAGCAATCGACTCGCCGCCCACTTCTTCCTCGCCTTCAAAAATCACTTTGACGTTGATCGGCAGCTTGCCGCCATGCGCCTTCATCAGCGACTCAAGTGCCTTCACTTCCATCCAGAGCTGTCCCTTATCGTCGACCGCCCCGCGAGCGTAAAGATTATTGTTGCGCTCGGTCGGATCAAACGGCGGCGTGTGCCATTCATCCAGCGGATCAGGCGGCTGCACATCGTAATGCGCATACATCAAAACCGTAGGCTTGCCCGCCGCGTGCAACCAATCGGCATAAAGCAGCGGATGCCCCTTAGTGGGAATGATCTCGACATTCTCCATCCCAATGCGCTTCAACTCCGCCGCCACAAATTCCGCCGCCTTCTGCACATCGCTCTTATGTTCGGTGAGCGTGCTGATGCTCGGAATGCGGAGCAGAGTCTTCAATTCATCAAGAAATCGAGGTTGATTGCTGCGGGCAAAATCGACTGCCGGGGAAGCCATAACGGGGTGCCTTTCTGGCGCGCAGGGCGCTGGCGCAAAGTAATGATTGCGGAAAACGCTTCAGTATATACCGGGAGGGGCGGATGAAAGCGCGCGAACGCTAGGGTGGGGGCGAGTGTTAGTGGCGAAACCGTTTATCGCCAACTATGGACAGCCCTCCACATAAGCAGGCTCGATGCACCATCTCCACGATGAGTCCTAACTCAAAACCTCGCCGCCGCGAAAGCGCTCAAACCAAACTCTGGCTGCTTCCCGGTGACCACCTGCCCCATCACCCTCGCCGTCACCGGAGCCAGCAAAATTCCATCTCGAAAATGTCCGGTCGCAACAAAATATCCCGGAATCGGCGTCGCGCCCAGAATGGGCAGCCCGTCGGGCGTTCCCGGACGCAGCCCCGCCCAAGCTTCCAGAATCCGCGCCTCCGCCAATCTCGGAACCAGATCAATCGCCGCCCGCCGCAGCTTCTGGATCGTCTCCGGCATCGTCCGCTTATCGAATCCCGCTTCCTCGGCCGTCGCGCCGATCACCATGCGCCCATCGCTCCGCGGAATCAGATAAACCTCTGGAGCCCGCACCACATGCCGCACCATTTCCTTTTCCGGCATGACGACGCACAACATCTGCCCCTTAACCGGCCGAGTCGGGAACGGGTAAGGCGGAATCAGCCCCGCCCAAGCGCCAGCGCAATTCACCACCACGCCCGCAGAAAATCGAGTCTTGTTAGTACGGACGCCGCCCGCCTTGCCGTCAGCCACTTCCACGCCCAGTACCTCGTCGCCTGAAGATAAATCGACACCCCGATGCCGCGCCGCCGCCCGCGCCGCCGCCGTCACATGGCGAGGGTCAACGCAGCGCTCCTTAAGAAAGTACGAGGTGAGCCACCGTCCATCCCCAGCGCAGTCCTGAAGCGCCGGCTCCAACTCCGCGAGCGCCTGTAGCAAAGCAGACGTTTGTATTGGATCGGGGTTCTGCTCACCCGGGCGGCAGCCAACTCCCGCATCCGCCCGACTCAAAACCATCGTCCCCACCGCCCGCAAATCAATCTTCACCCCCGATTCATCCTCGAGTTCATGCACGAACTCGGGATACATCCGCGCACTCGCCATCGCCAATTCCCGCAATGCAGGCTGCGTTTCGGCGGGAGAATCTACCAACATTCCTCCGGCAGCCCAAGACGACTCGCGCCCCGGCTCGCCTTTTTCCACCACCAGCACGCGCAATCCCAGCTTATTCAGTTCAACGGCCAGCGAAAGCCCAATGATTCCCGCCCCAATAACGATCGCGTCCCAGTTCTTCACAACTTCATTCTATTCTGGCAACGCGCACCGCTGGACGATGGGTTAACCTCTGGCGGACTCTTGCAGAAGTCGGATGTTGCAATTCTCGGAAGACAGCTTCGGGGAGAAGCACCTGCCCGAAAATAGCGGGCAACAGACCAATCTCATCGATCAGGAGCAAGTAGTTCAGGGGAGAAGTATCGGCGACAAAGAGCATGCATGGCGTTCAAATCCGGTAGCATCCTTCTCCAGGTCGTCCACGCTATAAGCGCGATCCCACACGCCGTGCTTCTTGAGAAAGCCATCAAATTCAGAGCGAGTTTCGAATCCCAAAAGAAGACGTGTCTGATGTGCTGAAAGGGCGCCGGACCGATAACCTTCGATGGCGAAGGCCTCTAGCGCCTCGCGCGCAGTATTAGGGCGATGGGCCAGATCGTCAGGAAGCCGGACGATAATCTGCATGATTGACGGTTAGCAGAAGGATAAACCGCAAAGTAAGTAAACTGCGCCAAGTACCCGAAACGCAATTGACAGCAACCCGCATCTCACAAACAATATGCTTTACCACCCTATTCAACCGGAGACCAACCTCTATGTCAGAAGGCGAGCAACCCGTCGTTTACCATCCCGAGCCCCAGAGCCACGTGGCCCAGTGGGTTCTCATCGCACTGGCGGTAGCCTACATCGCCGCGTCGGCGTATTTCATCTATGCCCAGCGCCTTGAACTCGAGAAGATCACGCAGGTTCAGCTCGCCAGCGACAAACAGATTGGCGATCTCACCAAGCGCATGCAGTCCGCCGAAGCGGACTCCGAGACTCTGGCCCGTCAACTGGGCATGACCAAGAAAGAGTTAGCCGCTCGAGCCAATGCCTTGCAACGCGAGCAGCAAGCCGCCGCGGCCAGCCTTGCCGCACAAGCGGAACAAGAGAAGAAGGATGTCAGCGCGGTTTCCGGTGAAGTGGGTTCGGTGAAGACGGACGTCGGCGGCGTAAAGTCAGACGTCGCCAACACAAAGGCCTCGCTTGATGCGACCATCGCGAAACTTCAGACCACGATCGGCGATCTCGGACAGCAGAGCGGACTCATCGCCAACACGCGCAGCGATCTCGAAGCCCTCAAACACAAGGGCGACCGCCAGTATTACGAATTCACCTTGCTACAAGGAGCCAAGCCGCAGGCGTTTTCGACGGTAGCATTGCAATTGAAGAAGACCGATCCGAAGCACGGCAAATACACCGTTGCTGTCAGCGCCGACGACAAGACTATCGAAAAGAAAGACAGAAATCAGAGTGAACCGGTGCAGTTCTACACTGGACACGATCACATGCTCTACGAACTCGTCGTGTGGACGGTGGATAAGAAGAAAATCAGCGGCTACCTGAGCACGCCCAAGAACGCGCCCATCCCGATCACCGCGACGCCGCAGTAGCTCAGATTGAAAAGAGCGCGCTTCACGCTACGCGATTTTGATTCTGCTTTTGGGTGGCACAGCGGTTTACCGCTGCGATAGCAAGATTGCTTTCGATATCGGCTTTGGCCGCGGAGGGAGACGGTGGGAGGATCGACGATTCTTTCACCAGTTGTTCCGGTGCTTTGCAACGCTCATCCTGCGGCGGCCGCCGAAATTTCTCCCGGCGTGCGCACTTCGCGAATGAGTTTGTCTTCCAGCAACTGCTCGACACTGCGATACCTGTCTGGCCGTGTGACGACGTTAGCGTCCGCTGCGCTGCTGGCGGACGCATTAGTTAGCGGCCCGCTCGCCGCCGGAATGAGCCCCACAGCCTGATTGCGCCCACCCTGTTTCGCCAGATACATTCCGCGATCTGCCAGTCGCAATACTTCCTCCACCGACAAATCCGAGCACGCTGGCGGAAGCCACGGAAACGCCGCCCATCCTACCGAGCAGGAGCGCGCCAGCCGCCGCTCGTTTCCTAAATCAAATTCCACGCTGTTGATCGCCTTCAGAATTCGCGACGCCAGCAGCGCGCCGTCATTGCGCTCGGCGGCGCGGAACACCACCAGAAATTCCTCTCCACCCCAGCGGATCAGAAAATCGGACTCGCGCACGACGCGACTGAGCCGCTGCGCGATCTGCACCAGCACTCGATCTCCCGCATCGTGACCATATTCGTCATTTACATCTTTGAAGTGGTCGATATCTACCAGAAAAAACATCAGGTCGCGATGATCGCGGCCATAGACCTCTGATCCGCGATACGCGCGCACCGCCTGGCTGGCGTCCGCCGGAATCATGCTCTGAAAAAAACGGCGGTTGCGAATTCCGGTCAGCGGGTCGCAGAGCGAAACTTCCTGCAATTCGCGGTTCGCCCGCGCCAACTCCGCGTTCCGCTCGGCGACTGCCCGCTCCAGTCGCTCGTTCTCGCGCCGATCGCGATAGCGGCTCCACAGCGTCGCCCAAACCAACAGCACTACGCCAAACGCGCCCATCTCCTTCCACGACGTCTGCCACCACGTTCCGGACCCAAGAACTGTAGACTCAGGCACCGTAAACGCATAAGCCGCCGACTTACTCTCTCCCAGCTGCGGAGCATCGCAAATCACCTGAAAGCTATATTCCCCCGGGGGCAGCGCAGAATAGTGCACCTCCGACCGATGCGTTTCAGTGAATTCCTTTTGCAGTCCCTGGAGCCGATACCGGCACGTCAGGTTTTGAGCGTTTTGAAAAACCGGAGGATGCACTGGCGGCGTTTGCCCTTGCAGCGTAGGTGCCTCCGATGCGATTGCGGTCGACGACGCCAGCCCCATAAACAGCAATGCAAGCCGTCGCCAGTAAGAGCAGTTAGAGAGCATAAGACCCTTGCATGATAAGCCGGGGGTAGGTCCCTAAGTAACTTGAAATCAGCGCGCGGTGATTACTTTTGTAAGGAGAAGAAGAACCCCGGTGATCTGGCGATCGGGTGACGGAAGGTCTGACGGCCGCGGCTCGTTGGTGCCGAACCTGTGACTCTCACTCATCAATTTGGATGTCCGCTCTGAAGGCTTTTCGACCGCCCGATGGCGCAATCGCCCGCTAACCCGATGCTCTTAGGGGTGAGTCATCATCTCCGGCTTGACGAGCGCATCAAATTCCTCGCCCGTAAGATATCCCAGCTTCAGCGCCGCCTCGCGCAGGCTCGCATGCTCAACGTGCGCCGTATGCGCAATCTCCGCCGCCTTGTCGTATCCCACCTTCGGAGCGAGCGCCGTCACCAGCATCAGGGAATTCTTCACATACCAATCGACCTTCGCACGATCGACCTCAATCCCCTTCAGCATGTATTCGACGTAGCCATGGCACGCGTCGGTGATCAGAGTGACGGAGTGCAGAAAGTTATAGATGATCACCGGCTTATACACGTTGAGCTCGAAGTTGCCCTGCGATCCCGCCATTCCCACCGCGGCCGTTGCCCCGTGCACCTGCACGCAGACCATCGTCATCGCCTCGCACTGCGTGGGGTTGACTTTGCCCGGCATGATCGACGATCCCGGCTCATTCTCTGGAATGGAGAGCTCGCCCAGGCCGCAGCGCGGACCCGAAGCCAGCCAGCGAATATCGTTCGAGATCTTCAGCAGCGAAGCGGCCAGCGTTTCCATAGCACCCTGTGCAAACACAATCTCATCGTGCGCCGACAACGCGGCGAACTTATTGCCATGCGAGCGGAAGGGAAGTCCCGTCAGCTCCGCAATCTTCTTCGCCGCGCGCTCGGCAAACTCCGGATGCGTATTCAACCCCGTTCCAACAGCCGTTCCGCCAATTGCCAGATCGTAAAGCCCGTCCAGCGCCTGCTCTAACCTCTTTATGTCGCGCTCGAGCAGACTTGCCCATCCGCCAAACTCCTGCCCAAACGTCAGAGGCACAGCATCCTGCAAATGCGTGCGGCCAATCTTCACCACGTTCTCGAATTCTTTAGCCTTCGCCGCAATCGCATTACGGACCGTCCTTATCGCCGGAATCAGCGCGTTCTTCACTCGATCCGCAGCCGCGATGTGCATCGCCGTTGGAAACGTATCGTTCGACGACTGCGACATATTCACGTGATCGTTCGGATGCACCGGCTTCTTCGATCCGAGTTCGCCGCCCGCAATCTCAATCGCGCGGTTGGAGATGACTTCATTCACGTTCATGTTGGTCTGCGTCCCCGAACCCGTCTGCCAGATGCGCAGCGGAAACTGATCGTTGAGCTTGCCGGAAATCACTTCGTCGGCAGCTTCGACGATGAGCTTCGCCAACTCAGGAGCAAGTTTCCCCAGATCCTGATTCACCAGCGCGCAAGCCTTCTTCAGCGTGCCAAATGCCCGAATCAGCTCCGGAGGCATCGTGTCGCGCCCAATATTGAAATGCAGCAGCGAGCGCTGCGTCTGCGCTCCCCAATAAACATTGGAGGGAACTTCGATTTTTCCCATGCTGTCGGATTCGGTGCGGAACTTGATTTGGGTCGGGACTTCAGTGAGAGTGGACATGAACTGATCTCCTGTGCGTCAAGCGGCGGCGACCGTATGAGTTGATCGCGGAACCAATGATTATACGGCGCTGCTTTTGGAGAAGGCCATGCCTCTGCGCTAAGAAGAATTCCGTCCAGGGCGCGCAGCTACTTTGGTTTCGAGGTGCTGAGCTTTGAGTTCTCGACTCGATATTTCCCTTCATCTGCGTTCAATTGCGAAAGACCGAAGCTTACGCTGTTTTGAGAGTTCACAGTGACCTGGGCCACGTAGTAGTAGACCTGACCAGGCTCGGCGGTAAACGATGTCAGGTCGATATTCTTGTTAAGTGTTTTGAAGACCGATTGCCAATTTGCGCAGAGGTGATGAATCCCCGGATCGACCGTCAACGCGAAATATGAGTTGCCGTTATTGGCGCCCACCCAGGTTCCGTCCATGCCGAAGCGGACCGTTGCATTGTGAAAAGGGGCGACCATCTGGTTTTCGCCCTGGATGAAAATGATCTGCGCCTTGCCCTCTGCGGGCGCTGCAGGCGCGGCGTGTTGTTTTTCAGTTTTGACCTCGAAATTGACTTTCTCGTCACCGCAAGAATCGGGCCACGTATTGGCCACAGCTCGTTTGGCGCACGCAAGTGCGGCGCACAGAAGACATGCACTGAGAAGTCGTTTCAATTTGATTCTCCTGACAGCCAGAAACTCGATAGTCAGAAACTCGTTTGGCTAATGGACGCGATCGAATGCCGGACGCAACTATCAGAGGCAAAAGAAAGTCTCGTCTGTCCCCTGTTTTCCCNAGAAGCGATTCTCACGCGGAGGGAATGCGCCGGCGTTTGGTGGAACGCTTGGCCTCGAAGGCCTGCCGCACTGTTTGCCACTCTGGAACCTCCTGCTGTCTCGCTTTCAACTGGGACACCGTTAAGGGGAAACGGTCCAAGCCCGCGTTCTCGCGAGGCCCGATCTCCTTAGGCAGGACCTCCTCCGGTTCCACGGTTTTCACCCAGGCCGCGAGCCGTTCGAGCGTCCAGTTCTTCTTGGTCATGACGTGATAGTCGAAGATGTGTGCGATCACGTCCTTAATGCGCATTTCGCGGGGCACGCGAAAACGCCAGCAGTCACACGGGCGCACAACCTCTCGCATCACCCAACCTCCCCAGACCCCTTCTGTTCCCAACGTCCGCTGGTCCTGATGGGGGACAGGAATGCCCTTTCGATTCGAACCATACTCGCATCCCCGGGCAATGGCGGCCATGCCCAGCGCGCAACCCGACCGACTTTTAGAGAAATACTGCCCGCCCGCCTTGGGAGCTATTACTGTGCTGCCCAGCAGAATCGCCTCGCTGAGTTTCATATCGAGGGTCCCCCTTTGAATTGGCCTAACAGCCGGATAGTCGATCCCGGCGACGCGGAATTAACGCGGATTATAACTCCATCCTGGGCGGGCGGCCCACTCTAAAATATCGCACCAAAATATCGCGCTCTTCGCAAAAAGTCAGAGTGGGAATTTTCCAGGACAGTTGTCGGAAACCGCTAACGCCGTGTGAATCATAGAAATGCGATGTGACGATATATATGTACGGACGAACAATAAGCGAGAGTGTTCCACTGGAACAGTTGTACGTACAAACACGATTGACAAAAGGGTAATGCCCCGGACATTACTAAAGCTAGGTACCTCCCGAACCACTAACTGCTAACCTTGTAGTCAGTAAGACAGAGTCAGAAGACGAGTTACGGCGCGATATCTTGTCTGGAGGCGGCTGTGGGCTGGCGATTTAACGGACACTGCGAAGACTTTAAGATCGATCCGCGGAGGGGTCGCCAGTGTCTCGGGCTGTTTTGTTTTCTGGCCGTGATCTACCCGGTCGCCCTCGCGAGCTACATCAAGTTCATCGCGGCGGCGCCTGTAATCAACGGTCTCGGCGATCTGATGAGGCCGCTCGTCAAGTTTTGCCTGGTCTCGACATTGCCGTTCGCGGTAGTGGCCTGTCTCGATCAGAACTGGCACTCCAGCGACGCGGCTCCCGTCTGCGTAGCTGCCTGGGCCACGGCATGTGCGGTGTGTACGATGATATACGGCACGAGGTGTCCATACGCGTTCCTTTATCCGTTTGTTCCGCTTATCTTCTCGGCGCTGCTTGCCCATGCCCTTGCTCATGCAGTTGGAAAACTTTGGGCTTCTGCCCCCGTACTCCGTCAGCATAATTCCTGAAGTGTGATTGACGCGCGGGTCGCGATGCTGCCACTACGACGTGGATACCGCAAATTACCGCAAATATTCTCCGGATCTGATAGGCTGACTCGATTCGGATGCAGGCTCCGTTGAGAGATATAGTGCGGAAGGGTCGTGCTGGCGTGGTCGCGAGTCTCATGTTTGGCGTATGCCTCGCCTTGCCGGCTCACACAGAGCCTCAAGCTCCGGCTGCAAAAACTTCTCAAAAGGACACACCGATGACTCGCCACGCCGCTGGCGCCTTCGACGCAAAGACCACCCCGCTTCCCGCGGATGACAGCACGGGAGGAGGAGATATTGGCCGCTACGTGCTCGACAAGCAATACCACGGCGATCTCGAAGCTACGGCCAAAGGGGAGATGTTGGGGGCGGGAGATCCGTCGAAGGGCGCTGCTGGTTATGTGGCCATGGAGCGCGTCACCGGAACACTCCACGGCCATACGGGGTCGTTTACCCTGCAGCACAGCGGCACAATGGAGCAGGGAAAGTTTCAGCTCATTGTCACGGTTGTGCCGGGGTCGGGCGCGGGAGGTCTTACTGGAATCGCGGGGACAATGAAGATCATTATCGCCAACGGCAAGCACTCTTATGAGTTCGACTACACGCTGCCACCGAGCTCTGAATGATCCAGTCCGAGGGCTCACCTTTAAAGGTGCTTAGCTTTCATTGAGTGACCGGCTTAGAGTGATTGGCTTAGAGTGATTGGCTTTCCGTCCAGCTTCTACAGGACGAAGTAATGGATTAAAACGGCAATTCGGGCAGAGAATGTCTCTGCGCGATCACACTGTCTTGGCGCTAACCTTCACCAGGCTCGCCTCCAAGGGCGGAGCACTGGCAGGTGCTGAGACATGCGATCTCGAACACAGTTCAACGGCATCGGCCATACCTTGGCATTCCTGCTGTTTCGCGCTTATCCATTCAGCGAAAGTGGCTTTCTGCCGCGCCACGCCGTCGAGGTTGAGGCGGATGCGCCCGGGATAGTGGGCCTTGATGCTCTCCATTTCCGCCTGAATCTGGACAACTCCTTCCGCTTTTCTCGCCCCCTCCGCCTCGACTTGCTGGCGCCGCTGAGCTTCGTGAGAATCGAGCGCATCCTGGCGCGTTTTGGCGTCTTTCTGCAACTGCTCGATGGAAGTGCCGGCGGCGTCGAGAGCCATCAGCACGGCGCCGCCTTTGGTATCTTTCGGCAGTAAGCCGTTAGCTGATTGAAGGTCGATGTACGGAGGTCGGCGCCCTGCTTTGCCTCGGTTTGCCGATAAATGGCTTGCCGGTCGATCGTATCGTGCGAGCGTTCAAGCATTGGCGCACCTCGCGGTAAAAAACTAGAATGGAAACATTCCTAGTCAGAGAGGCGTAACCCAATGACTCCCCCAGCCACCCTGAACCCCTCCCAGTCCCGCACCGCTAGTCCTCCAACTACAGGTCAGCCATTAGCCGCGGAAGAGTTGCGCAAGATCGACGCCTATTGGCGCGCGGCCAATTATCTTTCCGTGGGTCAGATCTATCTTTACGCCAATCCGCTGCTGCGCGAACCGCTGAAAGTCGAGCACATCAAGCCGCGACTGCTGGGGCACTTTGGCACCACTCCGGGACTGAATTTTGTCTACGTCCATTTCAATCGTCTGATCAAGAAATACGATCTCAACGTTATCTATATTGCGGGCCCGGGCCACGGCGGGCCGGGTATGGTCGCGAATACATACTTAGAGGGCACTTACAGCGAGTTATATACGCACATCACGCAAGATGAAGATGGCCTACAAAAACTGTTCAAACAGTTTTCGTTTCCGGGAGGGATTCCGAGCCATGCCGCGCCCGAGACTCCGGGCTCCATTCACGAAGGCGGCGAACTCGGTTATTCGATCATGCACGCCTGTGGCGCAGTCTTTGACAATCCCGATCTGCTGACCTGTTGCGTGGTCGGAGACGGCGAAGCGGAAACCGGCCCGCTGGCGACAAGCTGGCATGGCAATAAATTTCTTAATCCGGTTCGCGATGGCGCGGTCTTGCCCATTCTTCACCTGAATGGCTACAAGATCGCGAATCCAACCGTGCTGGGGCGAATGGACGATGAGGAACTCACTCATCTCTTCACCGGATATGGCTGGAAGCCATATTTCGTCGAGGGACACGAGCCCGCAGCCATGCATCAACGGATGGCCGCGACGTTGGACACAGTCGTGACTGAGATTCGTGCGATTCAAGACGCGGCTCGTCAGGACAGTGCTCGTCAGGATAGTGCGCGAAGCGAAAAGGGCGCGAGCGGCGGAGATTCTAGGCTGCCGGTGTGGCCGATGATCGTGATGCGCAGTCCGAAGGGCTGGACGGGGCCGAAAGTGGTCGACGGAAAGCAGATCGAGGGAACCTGGCGCGCTCATCAGGTGCCCGTGGCTGACGTGCGAACGAAGCCCAAGCACCTGAAGATTCTCGAAGACTGGATGCGAAGTTATCGGCCTGAAGAGTTGTTTGACCAGAAGGGCAAGCTGATTCCGGAGCTTGCGGATCTGGCTCCCACGGGCGATCGCCGAATGGGAGCGAATCCGCATGCCAACGGCGGTTTGCTGTTGCGCGACCTGAACATGCCCGACTTTCGCGACTACGCCGTCAGGGTTACGAAGCCGGGAACGGAGAATGCGGAAGCCACGCGCGTGCTTGGCGGATTCTTGCGCGACGTGATGAAGCTGAATGGCGATGCAAAAAACTTCCGCGTGTTCGGACCCGATGAAACGGCCTCGAACCGGCTGGAAGCTCTGTACGAAGCGACGGACAAACTCTGGATGGAGCCGATTCTTCCGGTTGACGAACATCTATCGCAGCACGGTCGCGTGCTCGAGATGCTGAGCGAGCATATGTGCCAGGGCTGGCTGGAGGGTTACCTGCTCACCGGGCGCCACGGTTTCTTCAACTGCTACGAAGCGTTTATTCATATCATTGATTCGATGTTTAACCAGCATGCCAAGTGGTTGAAGGTTACGCGCGAGATCGCGTGGAGACGCCCGATTGCATCGCTTAATTATCTATTGACTTCGCACGTGTGGCGGCAGGACCACAACGGATTCACGCATCAGGATCCGGGCTTTATCGATCATGTGGTTAATAAGAAGGCTGACGTGGTTCGCGTTTATCTGCCGCCCGACGCCAACACCCTGCTCTCTGTTGCCGACCATTGTCTGCGTAGCCGGCATTACGTGAACGTGATCGTTGCCGGCAAGCAACCCGCGTTGCAGTACCTCAGCATGGAGGCGGCGATCGAGCATTGCACCACGGGCATCGGCCTTTGGGAGTGGGCCAGCACCGACCAAGGCGCCGAGCCCGATGTGGTGATGGCGTGCGCGGGGGACGTCCCCACGCTGGAAACGCTGGCGGCGGTTGATCTTCTGCGCCAGCATTTTCCCGACATCAAGATTCGCGTGGTGAATGTCGTCGATCTGATGACGATCCAGCCCTCGAGCGAGCATCCGCACGGATTATCGGATGCTGATTTCGATTCCATGTTTACGGTCGATAAGCCGGTTATTTTTGCATATCACGGCTATCCCTGGCTGATTCATCGTCTCACCTACCGGCGGCACAATCACGATAATCTGCACGTGCGCGGTTATAAAGAAGAGGGAACAACTACCACACCGTTCGACATGACGGTGATGAACGATCTCGACCGCTTTCACCTGGCCGGAGATGTGGTTGACCGGGTTCCGCGGCTGCAAAAAGTCGGAGGCCACTTCAAACAAATGCTCCGCAACAAACTGGTCGAGCATAAACAATACATTTACGAGCACGGTGACGATATGCCGGAAATTCGTGACTGGACCTGGCCTTACTGATGAAGGTACTCGTTCTCAATTCCGGTTCCAGCAGCCAGAAGAGCTGTGTTTACGAGATTGGCGATGCGTTGCCCGCTGATCCGCCGGCGTGTCTGTGGGAGGGTAAGGTCGAGTGGGTCGACGATCAGGCTGGCTATGCCATCAAAACTTCGCGCGGCGATACGGTAAAAGACGCTGCTGCGGTGACTTCTCGCGGCGAAGCAATCCAGCGTTTGTTGGAAGGCTTGTGGAACGGGCCGACGCCGGCCATCTCCAGCCCTTCTGCAATCGATGTAGTTGGGCACCGCGTGGTGCACGGCGGTCCGCATTATTTCGAACCCGCGATGGTTACCCCCGAGGTCAAGTCGGAGATTCAAAAGGTTTCGGCCTTTGCGCCGCTGCACAATCGCGCGGAGCTCGAAGGCATGGAGATTGTCGCGAAACTGCTGGGCCCGGTTCCACAAGTCGCGGTCTTCGATACCGGCTTTCATCACCAAATGCCGCTAGCGGCAACGACATATCCCGGACCCTATGAGTGGTTCGAGCAGGGAATCAGACGCTATGGATTTCACGGGATCAATCATCAATATTGCGCCCAGCGCGCGGCACAAGTGCTCGGCGAGAATCTGAATTCTCTGAAACTGGTGACGTGCCACCTGGGCAACGGTTGCTCGCTGGCGGCTATTCGCGAGGGTCGAAGTGTGGATACGACCATGGGTTTTACTCCTCTGGAGGGTCTCATGATGGGCACACGATCGGGCTCGGTTGATCCTGGCATTCTGACGTATCTGATGCGACGGCAGCACTTCTTCGACGAAAAGCTTGATGACGTGCTCAATAAGAAATCAGGATTACTCGGGATTTCAGGAATCTCCGGCGATATGCGTGAGGTTCTCGCGGCTACTCGTAATGACCACGAGCCGGCGACAAAGGCGCGGGCGCAGTTGGCGTTTGAGATGTATATCCATCGCCTGCGGTCGGGAATCGGAGCCATGATTGCCGTGCTGGGCGGGATCGATGCTCTGGTGTTCAGCGCGGGAGTGGGCGAAAACTCGCAGGAAGTCCGCGCCGCCGCGTGCGACAATCTGGGATTTCTGGGCGTGAAAATAGACTACGCCAAGAATGCGCAATCGCCGATGGAGGAAGATACCGATATTTCAGCGACGGACGCGGCAGTTCGCGTTCTCGTTATCCATGCGCAGGAAGATTGGATGATTGCGCGGGAGTGCTGGAGTTTGCTCAGAAAGCAATCTGCGATTACCTGAGCGAGTAAGTTGACCTGTGGCTGCGCCGAATCTGGCAGCGCTAAGGAACCTCTGAATAAGCACGCTTCTAAAGTCGAGTGACCTCAAAACTCAGGAAAGTCTTAGTTCCAGTGCGGTCGTCCAAACTCTAGAACTTTGTTTCGAGCGCCCTTCTGGCCGCCTTTGCC
>JGI12635J15846_10000407_pt1 | contig 36161 bp, 35 predicted proteins | sample BlaSpr_A8_OM2_M2_FD_15846 | JGI IMG/M metagenome (IMG submission 15846)
CGCACTTAACGCCAACCGCTCTGTGGTCGCACCGAACGCCGACCGCCTCGCGATCGCGCATTCGTTAAGACTCCACAGTATTGGAGCATCCGGCGTATTAGCCGTCAATCTCAACGCACGACCTGTGTGTCGGAAATGAATATGGCCTCCCTGACCCTTCCGGGCGCCCCACGGCCCCAAAAAGACAAGGGGTGCGGCCGCAGCCGCACCCCCGATTCCATGCCCATTATTTGTCCGAAAAAACTACCAGGGCACCAGCTTGCGGAATCCTTTCTTTTTCTTGCTGCTCGATTCTTTCTTTGGATCGCCGCTGTTCTGCGGGTCGCCTGTCTTCGCTGCATCTGCTGCGTCAGTCTTCGACTCTGCTCCCGCCGTGGTCCCGTCGCTCTTCGCGTCGGTCCCTGCTGCGGGCGTCTCTGTCTTCGCAGGGGTTTCCGTTGTACTCTCCGCCGCTGGAGGATTCTTCGCCGCATCCTCGCTCGTCGCGACGCTGGCGGTCGCCGGCGCCGTACCATCGGTTGTCGCGCCGTCGCCTGCCGCCGGAGTTACGTTCTCGGCTCCGACCGTTGTTCCACCCGTCTCGCTTCCTCCTGCGGTTATCGTTGCTACGAGTCCCGCACCCGCCTTGGACTTTCCTCCCGGTGTCAGTATGTCCCCAGCGGACATCGTGTCGGATTCCGGCTGCAAATTGGGTGCTCCATGCGTGGCCGCCGTCAGCAATTCTCCCTTTGGCCCGTTTGATATCAATGCCAGTGGTTTCTTCACCAGGCTCGTGTGCGGTCTGGGCGTGTTTTGTTCCGCCGTCATCCACGCCATCGCGTTAGGATCAGGTTGCGGGACCGGCGCTCCAAACGCCTTTAGCTTGTCCTTCGCTCCGGGCACCATGCTTGACAACGGATAATTCTTCACAATTTTTCCGTAATACAGCGCGGCCACCTCTTTATGCTCGCTCGACTCCAAGATATCGCCCATCATCCACAACGCCCGGTCGGACCTGCTGTACAGCGGATAACGATTCGTGACCGCCAACAGCCTGGCCGCCGCTGCCCTCTTATCGCCCTTCACGTAATAGTAGTAGCCAATCCGGTATTCGCCTTCGGCCAGCACTTCCTGCACTTCCCTGAGGTGCTGCTGCGCCTGCGGTGCCAGCGGGTCATTCGGATATTTTTGCAGAAAAGTCTGGAACTCTTCCTCCGCCGCCCTAGCATGCGTCCGATCCCGGTCCGGCTTTTCCATCTGCCGGAAGTGCCCCATCGCCACTTGCATCTGTGCGTACGTCGCTTCCGGCAGGAACGGGAAGAACACTATAAAGTCTTTGTAGCCGGAGATTGCCAGCGCCAGATTCGACGTCCCGGCCTCTTTGTAATACGAGTCCGCGATCCCCAGCTTTGCCTTTGCCAGATACTCGCTGTCCGGATACGTATTGATCAGCGTTTGCAAGTTCAGCCGGCCAACTTCCTGCCGCCCATGCTTAATGTCTTCGATCGCTTTGTCATACAGAATCTTGTCCGGCTGCGCACTATTGTCCGCGCCCGTTGACTTATTAACCTTTTTCTTCCTGTGCAGGATCTGCGCGTCGCTGGTTGTCGCGCCAAACAAAAATAGCGCCCCTAAAACATAGAGCGCCAATCTCGTCCCAGTCGCATGTAACTTTGACGTCGCACTTCTTACAGTTCGGCCCAAACTTCACCTCTCTCGCGAATGTCGGGTCTCAAGCCGCGACCCTCGATAGAAACTGTTCGAATCTGGAACTCTGAGCCTTTGCTCCGCAACTGCAAAGGATTATACCCTGAACCAAAGGCCAGGTGGAGCAAGAACTTTGCCCTTCCGGACAGGTTCCGCCAAGCGTACCACACCCTGTGTGATGCACAATTTCAACCCCGCGGGTTGCCTAGCCGCTCTCCCGCACTTCTATTATTTTTAACGAAATGTAACAATGTTCCGCCTGACCATGGCTACTATACGACGTTCACGCTTCCGAGGAGCCGCGGCCGCCCGCCCACTCACGTAAATGGACAAACGCAAATTTCTCTTTGTCTCCCTCTCCGGCCTCATCGGCGACATCGCCTGGCAAGTTCTCAAAGAAGGCCACGACGTCCGCTACTACATCGAAGCCGAAAAAGAGCGCGACATCGCCGATGGCTTCGTTCCCAAATCCAAAGACTGGGAGCGCGATGCCAAGTGGGCCGACATCATCGTTTTCGACGACACCCTCGGCCAGGGCGCCAAAGCCCACGCGCTCCGCGCCTCCGGCAAGCCCGTCATCGGCGGCACAGAGTACACCGATCGCCTCGAAGACGATCGTTCCTTCGGCCAGGAAGAGCTAAAAAAAGCGGGCGTCAACATCATCCCTTATCAGGATTTCGATTCTTTCGATCCCGCCATCGAATTCGTGATGAAAAATCCCGACCGCTATGTCATTAAACCCAGCGGTGAAGCGCAAAACGTCAAGCGCCGCCTCTTCGTTGGCGAGGAAGAAGACGGCGATGACGTCGTTCGAATGCTCGAAGCCTACAAGCGCGCCTTTTCCGACGAAATCAAAGTCTTCCAATTGCAGCGCCGCGTTACCGGCGTGGAAGTCGCTGTCGGCGCCTTCTTCAACGGCAAAAAATTCATCACGCCCGTCAACATCAATTTCGAGCACAAAAAACTTTTCCCCGGCAACATTGGCCCGCCCACAGGCGAAATGGGCACCTCCATGTTTTGGAGCGATCCCAACCGCCTCTTCAACCAAACGCTAGTCAAAATGGAGCCCAAGCTCGCCGAAGAAGGCTACGTCGGCTACATCGATCTCAACTGTATCGTCAACAACAATGGTATCTATCCGCTGGAATTCACCAGCCGCTTCGGCTATCCCACCATCAGCATCCAGCAAGAGGGCATGCTGACGCCCATCAGCGACCTCTTCTGGGAACTCGCCACCGGCGTCGAACCCAAGTGGCGCACGCGCAGCGGCTTCCAAATCGGCGTTCGAATCGTGGTCCCGCCATTCCCCTTCGACGACGAGCCCACCTTCGAATCTTTTTCCAAGAACGGCGCTATCGTCCTAAAAAAGCCCAACTTCGACGGCATCCACATCGAAGACGTCAAAGAAGTCAAAGGCCAATGGCTGATCGCCGGCACAAGCGGCGTAGTCCTGGTCGTCATCGGCACCGGCCAAACCATGCTGCAAGCCCAAGCCCAGGTCTACTCCCGCATAAAAAACATCATGATCGCCAACATGTACTACCGCACCGACATCGGCGACCGCTGGGTCGAAGACTCCGACAAACTCCACAATTGGGGCTATCTGCGCTAGGCAGCACAAGCTAGCCGGGCCCGTGCTCTTGCCAAGAGATCATATTCAGTGCCGGCTCAAAGTATCGTAATATTCTCGCATGAGCGCAGCCCGCAAGATCACGGTGGAAGTACCTCGAGACCTCCTAAACAAAGCGCAGCGCGCCAGCGGCAAAGGGATCACACAGACCGTCCGAGCTGGACTCCAGTTGCTCGCCGCATCGCAAGCCTACGATCGATTGTTGCGAGCACAGGGGAAGGTTCGGTTCTCTCGCTCGTGGCAAGAGCTAAAAGATGAGAGATGATCACGGCCGATAGGGCGACGTGAACTCCTCAACGTACAGGCCAAGCGCGGCGGCTTGTGCCTCCGCTGCCGGGCAGGGATTTGGGACGCCGACATACATATAATAGTCCCAACCAACGTGAATGAAACCTGTGTCGCTCTCTAGCCGACAGCAAAACTCTTCGCGCAAGTTTCGGGCAATGACATCGCCCATTTCTTCGAGAGGCAGAACAGTGCCCTCGGCGAACGTGAGTTGAAGACCCCGTGTATTCTCCAGCCCTTCGACTCTCAGTGAGGTCAGACCAGATTCACGGAGGAAAGCCAACGCAGTGCTAACGTAAGCGTGTTCCACACGCTCATACTCCGCGCGGGTCAGCGTCACACCAGCGAATGACTCTCCGATGTCTCCGGCCGAGATCCACTCGTCGCGCCTAAATGCACCCGTGGCATCGCGAAATGCTGGGTTGTACTTGATTATGCGGTATTTGATCACCTAACTAATTCTATCTCGAAAAATAACCTGTTTTAGCGCGGACCTTCACTCCTTCGCGCTTCGGTTTGATCACAATTTTCCGAAAGCTATCATCCTTTAGCGGGTCCTTTGGGTAGTAGCCTAATTCGTAGGAAGTTCTCAACTCTTCGGCAATTTGGCGGAAATATATGTGCGCATCGGTGGTCTCGGCGTCGATGTGCGCTCCGCCAGTCTCGCGCGCCACGCGCTCCATCACGCTCATCCCATATTTATTCCGAGCTGTAAGCTTTCCGTGCTCTTTATCTGTGTAGCGTATCGCATACACCACGACGTTCTCGCTCTGCGCCGTCTCAATCGTAGTCATCATGTCGTGCGAACTCGAGTTATCCTCGCCATCGCTGAAAAGCAAAATCGCTCGCCTTCCATTTTCACGCGCCAGTTTTTCCGTCACCGAATAATAAATCGAGTCATAAAATGCCGTCCCCAAATCGCGCGATTCTTTCGGCCCCAGCTCCGGAAATTTCCCCGTGTCCTTCTGGTATTTCTTCCAATCCTCGAGCAATTCCGCTCCCGATTGCGAAAAGTCGCACACTAACCGGATGTGGTTTCCAAACCCCACCAAAAACACGCGGTCCTTCGGACCCAAAACATCCTTGAAAAAAACCTCTAAATCATTCTTATGCTGTTTCGAGAAATGATCCTGGCTTCCGCTAGCATCTACCACAAGCCCGAGGGTAAGCGGCACATCCGCGCTACGGGAAAAGAACGCTATTTTCTGGGGTACCGCATCTTCAACTATGTCCACATCGTCCTGCGTGAGATTGTTCACCAAAGTGCCGCGCGCATCCCGCGCCACAAACGACACGCTCACCAAATTTACTTTGACTCGTATCGGCTCCTGGCTTCGCCCGAACGTGACGACGAGCGTCGCGCCCATCGTCAGGAGTCCGAGACCCACCACCACGAACGAGCCTCTGCGAAAGCGCGCACCCATCTCACCTCCGCATCGCATCAAGCCGGAGTCTTATCCTCGCTGCGGGCCTCAAGGTAAACGATGTGAAAAATGCATCCCGTCCCGTTCGGTTTCACGCTAACGAGATGTTGCTTCTCTTTCGAGCCAACTTTGAACAGTACCCCGCCCGGATCCGGATGGTCATCTCCGCAAGTAAGTTTTTTCGACGACTCGTTCTTATCTTTGTCGCTTTGCGTCTTCGAGGAATCGCTGCAATTCAACACCGTCCCGTACTTCGCCAGCGCCTTCTGATAAAACGCCGCCACTTTTTCCTGCGAATCATCCGACTCCATCTTCAAAGCCACCAGCTTGAACCCAAATGAGCTTCCCCACAGCCCCATTTTCGCCCCAGACGAATCGTCCTTCTCGTCCTTGTGCGGCCGCGCCCCAGGATACAGCGGCAATCCTGCCTCCTTTGCCGTAGCCTGCGCACTGAAAATCAATCCCGCTTCGCTCCCATCCTTCCCCGTCACCGTCACATTCACGCCACTCTTGTCCTTCTCCTGCCCGACCGTGGTAACTCCTGCCAAACTCATCGCTCCGCACAAAGCCGCGCCAATCAAGACCGCCCGGCCACCCGTCGTTCGAAGCCCTTCCCACCAATCAAACGCAAGTTTCCTCATTCCACCCTCCTCGTCAACCGTTTCATCCTATACGACGACACACTACTGCGATTGTTTCACCAGTAGACTTGCCCGTCCTTACTACATACGAATGGCACGCTCCTGATGTTCCCACTCTACCTCTTCAAAAGCTCTAGCTTGCTTGCCTCCAATGGCACCACCCGGGAATATTTTTGAGTGTTCAGCGGTCTTTCCTCTTGGTAGTGTGTATTCGCTGGCTGTTCTGCAAACTGACCCTGAAATAGGAGAGTGCGAATGAACCGTGCCTTAGCTCTGATGGTTCTGCTAGCCGCTACGCCAATGGCTCCGCCACTGGCGCAAGAGGCGCAAAAACCAGAAATGGCAAAATTATCGCTGAAAGTCGGCGACACCGCGCCGGACTTCACGCTTCTTAGCGATGAATGGAAAAACGTAAAGCTCAGTGACTTCCGCGGCAAGAAGAACGTCTTTCTCGCCGTCTACGTCCTGGCCTTTACCGGCGGTTGAACGAAACAACTTCAGGCGGTCCAGGCTGGAATCGCCTCCGGTAAGATCGACACCTCAGATACGGCCGTTTTCGGCATTAGCATGGATAGTCCCGCCGCCAATGCGGCCTTCGCCAAGCAAATCAGCATCAATTTCCCGCTTCTCAGCGACATGAACCACAAGATGCTCACCTCGTATGGGATCTTAAAGGGCTACGACGTCCAAAACGAAACCTACAAGTGGGCGCAGCGCGCCAACATCGTCATCGACAAAGAGGGCATCATCCGCCTCATCGAAGCTGGCGATAGCGCCGTCGATCCCAACACCGCGCTAACCGCCTGCTCCACGCTCCACAACAAAAAGGAGTCGTCAAAATAAGTTTCTCTTGGGCCAACCACGAGCCACGGGACACTCTGTCTCGCGGCTCGTGGTTTTTTGGGCCGCCTTGGGTGGCACAGACTTCAGTCTGTGCAGCTCTCAACTCGTCGCCCCAATTTCCTATTTCTTTGCTACTTCTTCTTTTTTTCTTCTTCCCCGTGCGCTCCAGCTGCATGGCGTTACGGTTTCGCGGCGAAATTCACGACCTCGTTTTCCATGGGAATCTCGTTCTTGTGTACCTCGGCCGGCTCCGTTGCATCCGCCTGCTTCCATGCCCACCCGTGCCCCACTACTTCAAACGACGCCAGCGAATATGGCAGCCCTTCTGCGCCCAACGGGGAGCTCGCGTTCTCGATATGAAAATGCAGATGCGGCTCCGTCGAATTTCCTGAATTTCCAACCAGTCCGACCACCTGCCCTCGCCGCACTTTATCTCCGAGCTTCACGCGCAGCGACCCCGGCTGCAGATGCGCATAAAACGCAAAATGCCCGCCGCCAATATCCAGAATCACGTGATTGCCGCCGACGGTTTCCAGCGTGATCGGCACGGCTCGCGAATCCCGCCCCGGAATATTTTCTGGTATCCCGTCCTTCACTTCCGTGACAACTCCGTCGGCTACGGCGAGTGCATCGCTCCCATAGGCGTAATAATTTTTGTTATCTTTCTCGTCTCCTTGAAAGGTTTTTCCTTCGTCGCGAATCCGTACCCAATCAATCGCAAACCGCTGCGCGATCGCCGCATGCCCGTCGATCGGAATCAATGCTCGTCGATGGCCCGATGTGATGGACGGCCCGTTGCCGGCCAACCAATGATTTCCGCGCAATGGCGAGCTGATGACAACCGGTCCGCGCCCGACGGGAATCGCGGCCGTTTCAACCGTCAACTCTTCGGGGTAAGTTCCGATCTTCACGCTGAGTCGCTGCCGGATCGTCGCGGGCACTGCGTTCTCTGAATCCACGGTCGCCCACATATAAACGACTGCCATTGTTCCGCCTGCGAGCTTCGATTTTTCCGTCGTGCCAGGCTGACCCGGGCGAGCCATCGCCGCGTCCAATTCCGCACCCGCATAGGTCACCAGCGAACGCTCCGTTGAGTCTCCCGATATTGCTTCGACCNTCGTCAACTTGTAGTCCCATCGATCCATATTGTTCAAATGCAGTTCATAGACAACATGCCATTTTCCGTCGGCTTTGAATGCCGTAGGGGCGATTGGCACAACTACGTCCACAAAGGTAGAAATGGGCTTTTCTTTCGGTCCGTCTACTGGTTTTTGCGCAGCATTATCCTTTGCCGCTGAGTCTTCCGTGCTGCGCGTAAACCTGAGCGGCTGGCCTGGCGTGCCGCTTTGTGTCCACGTCCCCGTAAACTCCGTTCGCGCTGCATTCAGCGTCCCTTCATACAGCCCGCCTTCGTCCTTCACTTCGAAGCGCACCGCGTCGCCCTTCAACGTTATATTTCCCATTGGAAGAGTGGCGCCCTGATCCACGCTGTTCAGTTGCCCCGAGAACGCGCCGTCCGCGGTCCTGGTAATCGTCAAAACAATATGCAGTTTTCCCGCGCCTTCTCCCAACTCGCCTTTCCACGTACCGGCAAGGTCGCTTTCGGCTTTTCCAGCTTGTCTCGCCGCGCGGGAGGGAACCATTGCGCTCAGCACAATGGCGATAGCGAACGCAACAAATGTTGCAATACGCCAACTCGAAGTGCTTCTTACTAGTCTCGGCGTATGCTGTTTATCGACTTTCTGCCCTATTTTCTCGCGCAAGACTCCTCCTCATCGCTTTCAACAGGCGTTTCGTTCCTCATGGCCTCGCGTACAGCCCCCGGAATCTTCGCGCGGGCGGCTCCTCATTGTCAAAGTATTCTTCGAAGCTCTCCTCCGTGAGCCCGGCGCGGACAAACTCATTCATCTCCGCGCGTGTCAGCGGCCACGGCAACTCTTCCAGGGGCTCGTCCGCCTGCCGTCCCCGGACAATCGCCAGTAGTTTCCCTCCCGGCCTCACAAATGCCGCGATGCGTTGTACGGCGGCGGCTCGAATGGTGACGGGAAGCGCCTGCACAGTGTTGGCCTCGAAAACAAAGTCGAACTTTCGTTCCCATTCCGGCGGGGGCTGAAACAAATCCGCAACACTGAATTTCACGCTGCTTCTTGGAAATAGCTTGCGCGCCATTCGAATAGCGGTCTCCGAAATGTCGAAAGCTGTCGTCTCGAATCCCCACGCCGCCAATTGCTCCGCGTCATCCCCTAGCCCGCACGCAATCACCAGCGCCTTCTTCCCGTCGGTCTCTTGCGGGCTCGTTCTCCAAAATTCAATGAGACCGGAATTCGCGCCACGGTCCGCCCACGGTACAATGCTCTTGCCTGCTTCCCCCTCTTTGTAAAGCACTTCGAACCAGCCCGTGGGATCGCCCTTCCTGAGATATTCCGCCGCCAATTCCCGTGCTCTCGCGCGATCGCGGTTCTCTGCCATGAGCTAGTTCCTTACTGCTAGAAATCTTCCAATGTTCTCATTCAAGAACTTCGCATCCGCCGGGTCAGCGGCCGCTCCGGCAGGGTGTCCCCACAACGACGGAATCGGCATGAGCGTTACTGTCTTCATAAAGCTCGCCTCATATTTCGCGTCGCTCACAGGAAAATACAAATCCGTGTCCGACGGCATATACAAAAACGAAACCTTGATCGACGCGAGCGCCTTCTCCACGTCTCCGCCGAAGGCCGGCGTGGTTCCCACGTCATGCTTCTCCCAGGTCCTCATTTGTAGAATCAAATTGTTGGCATCCGCTCCGGGAATGAAATTCATCTTTAGCTCATTCACAAAACTCTCGAAAGTTGTGCCGGGCTTCGCTCCCTCCCGCCACATCTCTTTCCTCCACCACTCCTGCGAGAAAAGCCAGGCCGTCCACACAATCGCAAACGCCTCGATCCCTTTCTTCGGCTGCTCTTTGTAATCGCCATTCGCAAATACTGGATCCGTCGTCAGCGCAGTGATCTCGCTTTCCAGGCGAACGATGCCATGTCCATAAGTCTTCGCCGTTCCGGAGGTCGCTACGATGCGGTCGGCAAAAGCCGGGTAGCTCACGGCCCACTGAAAGCCTTGCTGCGCGCCCATCGAGAATCCGACAATCGCGCGCAAGTGCGTGATCTTCAGTTCTTCTGTGAGCAGGTGGTGCACCGCTTCGACATTGTCGCGGATGGTCGTCACGGGGAATCGCGGGCCGTGAAACGGCTCGGGCGTGTTGCTCGGTGAAGACGAATTCCCATTCCCAAACAGTTCCGTCGCGACCAGAAACAATTTCGACGAGTCAAGCGCCTTGTCCGCTCCGATCAACCACTCATATCCGTGAAAATTAGCCATGTAGTGCGATGGCAGCAGCACCGCATTATCCTTCGCGGCGTTTAACTTCCCATACGTTCCGTAGACCACATGCGCCTGCGGCAAGACCACGCCGCTCTCCGTCTTGAAGTTTGCAATCACAAATTCATGGCGTTCCCCTTTTTCAACCTTGCTCTCTGTGGCCCCTTGAGCCAACACTCGATGAGTAACCATCGTCTGTGAAATCAGAAGCAACAAAACCACTTTTTTCATTTTTGAAAACCGCCCGCTTTCCTTTGCGCTTTCGTTGCGACTCAGCCTCTTTCGATCAGGCGCTGCCAAACTCGTATACAGCAGCGTTTGTGCGGCGCGCGTCCCGATCCTGGTGGCAGGTATCCTATCACCCTCGCAAAGTTCCAGCAGTTTTCGGCCTCGTCGTAACTCAATCCAAAGTGAAAAAGAGAATTTCACTCCCACTCCCCAATCTCTCCCAACACCTGGGCGTCCTCCACCTCGCGCCGGCGTTCGACCCGAAATCGATACGTAACCCTCGTTCCGTTAGTTATGATTTGAGCGACTGGTGAACAACATTCTCGCAATCCGTCGTACCATCATACGAAAGGGGCAGTGGGGCATCCTTTCGGAGGGCTATTCATTGGGATCAGAACGCCGTCGCACACCCAGGTATACGTTTATTGCCAGCGCCGAGCTCATTGAGGAGACATCGGATGTGCGCATCGCCACGCGCGTTAGCGAGTTGAGTCTCTACGGCTGCTATCTGGATATGATGAATCCATTCCCGGTAGGAACGCTTGTGCTGGTAAAGATTTCGGCNGGGGACGCTTTCTTCCAGGCCAAGTCAAAGATCGTTTACGCCCAGCCAAATATGGGCGCGGGCGTCGTTTTCCTCGAGACGGAGCCGGAATACCAGCCCGTGATCGAGCGCTGGCTCGACGAAGCCTCGAAGAGCAGTGAAAAACGCATCGGCTGATTTTGCTGCGCTGCTGCGCCCTGGCTTCTTTTTCAGATGATTCCCAATTAACCTTATTCACTTCACTTGCTATGGCTCTTTTCTTGCTGGTCGACGGCTTCGTGAAGCCCCGCGAGGAGCTTGCTCTTTTCTTGCGCGTTGGACGTCTTTCTCACATCTGACCAGAGCGTGGTTCCGCTCTTCGGTTCAATGAGCGTAAGCCTGGTGCAGCCCGGCGGGGCTAGTTCCGCTCCTCCCGCGGAGCTTTCGTTGACCGGCTTCGGATTGTAGGTCGCGGACGGGTCGCCTCCGGGAACGAACTTCACCACGCTGCTACCGGAAAGACGCAGCACGACGTCCGCTTTCTGCGGAGAGTCCACAATTTCATATCGGCCCCATTTGCTCAGGCCCATGTAGGCGTCGTGTTGCAGCTCGGCGTCGGTGGTTTGGTTATCGACATAGATGGTTTTAGCGGAAAGTATCTTGGAGGGAATCGCTCCTCGTTTTTCGTTCGCTCGTGCTATTCCAAAAGCAAACAAAATCGCCCCAACGAAGAAAACGGACGCTATCTTTTTCATGGATGCACCCCCGGTGTGCAGATTTCATGGGCTGGTGGATGCTTCACTTTATTCAGTGCAGGCTATCGTGGTAACTGGACTTAAGACGCGAAAGAGGGCACGTGGCGCGGCGTTTGGGGTGCCTGTCCGCCGGGGTAGGAGGGGGCTACACCGGCTTCATATCCTTGCCGCTAATCTGAAGATCGAAGCCGTTCGGATCTCTAACGTGAAAACTGTTGTCGGTGTCGGGCTGCGGATTAAGGCCGCGACGGTCTAGCTCCGCCTTTACAGCGTTCTTATCCCAATTTTCAATCGTATATGCGATGTGATCGATCCGCGGCGGCGCCTGCCTTGAGGCGCGTTGCGGGGAATCACAAACGTATTGGTGTCGCCGAGGATCAGGTTGCACTGCTTGCCCGTATCCGCAACGACCTTCATTCCCAGCAAATCCGCGTAGAAGTCCCGGGTCTTCGCGTAGTCGTTGACCTGGTAGGAGATGTGGTTGACCGCACCGCCCGGAAGCCTTTAGCGCTTTCCGCCGAGGCGGGTCGCGGGACTGCGGCGGCGGTCGCCACTACGGCGATACTCTTGATCAACTGGCGTCGCGTCATTCTGCCATGTTCAAAATCGTCCAATAGTTTAGCGATGATGCTTTCCATCTTCATCCTCCACAGAGGTCCAGGCGCGCCCGACATTGCGACTGAACCACGTTATCGGCGCTAGCGTGAACAAATTTGCAAAGACACAGTTTCCGGCCTCTGTCGGCGTCGGATTAAGTGCGGACACGTCCCTTTGGAGGACAAAGGTGATATGTGTCACGGCGGGTTCACGTTAAAACCAAAATGGAGCTGTGCGCTAGAGTGGCGGAGTTATACCATCGCCGTTTATGAGAGCTAAAAGGGGTGATGCCGCGGGGCCGGTTGAGGCGATTTCGAAGTGGATGCAAACACGCGAGGAGGAGATGGGGCGTGCGGTGGCGGAACTTGTGGCTATAGCTTCGGAAAATCCGCCGGGGAAGAATTATCAGATTGTGGCAAGAATTCTTGAAAAGTACATTCGCAAGTTTGGCCTCGATTTCGAGCGGCTCCAACCTAAAACCAAAGCCAAAAATCTGAAGGAAAGGCCGGCTTGTCTGCTTGCGGAATATGGGCGGGGAGGGCGCACGCTTTATTTTCACGGCCATTACGATGTGGTGCCTGCGCAGGCGGTTGAGCAGTTCAATCCGGTGCGGAAGAAACATTTTTTGTTTGGGCGCGGAGCTTGCGACATGAAGGGCGGGATTGTCGCGATGCTATATGCGGTTCGCGCGCTGAAAGAATATGGCGCGGATCTCGGTGGGAAGATTGGATTGATGCTGGTGCCGGATGAGGAAACGGGAGGTGAGCGCGGCTCGGCGTGGCTGGCGAGGGAAGGACTGCTGGGGCGCGGCGGAATCGGAATGCTGACCGCGGAGCCTACAAGCGGGGCGGTATGGAATGCGAATCGTGGGGCGATTTCGCTCCGCGTGGAGGTACAGGGGAAAGCGGCGCATGTCGGTTTGCAGCACAGAGGAGAAAACGCGTTTGAACGGATGCATCTGGTGGTCGAACGACTACTGGCATTGAAGCGAGAAGTTGAGTCGCGCACCACAGACCAAAACATTGGTGCGGAACTTGACTTTGATAAAGGGGGCGAGACGGGGGCTGCGCGGGCGCGCAACTCTATTTTGATGGTAGGAGGACAGAGCGGCGGTGGGACGAACTTCAACGTGGTGCCGGACAGGTGCTGGTTCACCGTGGACCGGCGGATTAATCCCGAGGAAGACTTGGAGGCGGAAAAGGCGCGGTTGATCGGGGTGTTGGAGAAATGTCGTGGCGAGGGAATTCCCTTGGAGTGGGAGATTTTTCAGCAAGGGCGGTCGGGGGCGTCCGGCGTGGACGAAAAATTGGGGAGAGCGCTCGCAGGAAGCGTTAGGGAGATCAGCGGCAAGGCGCCGCGGTTTGAGATGTGTCCGGGCCTGCTGGAGACTCGATTTTATGCGGCGCGCGGGATGCCGGCCTATGCGTATGGTCCTGGATTGCTTTCCGTTGCGCATGGGCCCAAGGAATATGTGGACATGAGACGAGTAACGGAGTGCGGGGCGATTTATGCGTTGACGGCGATGGAGATTCTGAGTAAGTAGTTCGGCTGTGAGCTAACAGAATTTAGCGGGTTCGAAGGTGGGAATAGTCTGTTCGCGGAAGGACGGAGGCACATGGTCTGGGTGACGACTGGATTCACAGTGCGTTGGGTCCTGGCTGCGGGGTTATCGTGCGGGGCTCTTGCGATTGCTCCCTCGGCGGTAAACGCGCAGGCCGGAGGTACTTCGAGTTCAAGCGCTCCAACGGCTTCTCAAGAGCCAATCGTTATCGATCAAGCTTGGCAGCGCGCCAGCGCAAAATATGATGAGGCCCGGGCGGCGATTCTCAAGGAAGTGGATCGCAAAGGCCGCGAAGGCCCGTTCCGTCCGGATTGGGAATCGCTGCAGAAATACGAAGTGCCAGAGTGGTATGAGGACGCGAAATTTGGAATTTTCATTCACTGGGGAGTGTATTCGGTTCCGGCGTTTGGCAACGAGTGGTATCCGCGAAATATGTATCGAGAGGAATCGGACGAATATAGGCACCACGTCGCTACGTATGGGGCGGTGGATCAGTTTGGGTATAAGGATTTTGTGCCCATGTTCAAGGCGGAACGGTTTGACGCGGCAGCTTGGGCGCGGCTCTTTAAGGAGGCAGGGGCGAAATATGTGGTTCCGGTGGCGGAACATCACGACGGGTTTGCGATGTATGACAGCGGTTTGAGTGACTGGACGGCGGCGAAGATGGGGCCGCACCGCGATGTTATAGGGGAGTTGGCCAAGGCCGTGAGGGCGGAAGGGCTGCACTTTGGCGCGTCGTCACACCGTGTCGAGCATAATTTCTTTTTGGGCGTTGGCCGAGGGATTGCGTCTGACATCAATGATCCGAGGTACGCCGCGTTTTATGGGCCTGCGCACAACTGGATCGAAGCTAAACAGGGAACACCTTTGTCGAATGATTTTACGTTTGTCTCGCCGGCGTGGACTGCGGATTGGCTGGCGCGGTCGTCGGAGATCGTAGAGAAATATCATCCAGACATCATGTATTTTGACTGGTGGATCGGACAGCCTTCCGTGCGGGCGGATTTGACGCGATTCGCTGCGTTTTACTACAACACCTCGCTGAAGTACGCCGATCATGTCGGCGTGATCAACTATAAGGACTATGCAATTCAGGAACACAGCGCGGTGCTGGATTTGGAGCGCGGGCAGTTGGGGGAAATTCGTCCGCTGTATTGGCAGACGGACACTTCGGTGAGCAACAAGTCGTGGGGCTACATCCAGAATGACACCTTCAAGACGCCGGAGTTCGTGGTGCAGCAACTGATCGATATCGTGAGCAAGAATGGGAATTTGCTTTTGAACATTGGGCCGCGGTCTGACGGGACGATACCGGAGGAAGTGCAGACGGTGTTGCGTGACGTAGGTTCGTGGCTGAACGTGAATGGAGAGGCCATTTACGGGACGCGGCCGTGGAAGATTTATGGGGAAGGGCCGACGAAAGTTGCGGCGGGATCGTTCCATGATACGGACACGCCTGGTTACACGGCGGAAGATTTTCGCTTTACGGCAAAAGGAAAGACCCTGTACGCAATCGAGCTTGGTTGGCCTGCTGGAGGCCAGGCGGTTATACGTTCGCTGGGGAGCGGCGCGGTAAGCGGGCAGAAAATTGGCTCGGTGGTTTTGCTTGGATCAGATGCGAAGCTTGCGTTCCAACAACAAGCTGACGGGTTGCGGATTCAACTTCCGGCGCAAGCTCCGGGTAAATACGCGTACGCGCTCCGCATCGTGTTTGATGGCGTGACGCCTTAGAACGTAAGCGGCCGCGGAGAAGCAAAAAAAACAAAGGGCCCGGCCCGTTTATCTTCTGTTTAGATGCGATGCGCTAGTTTCTTTCGGAGACGGTGAGCCCAGCTTTTCGGACGGAATTGGGATTACAACAGTAAAGCGTTAGCGAAGCGATTTATCGCATGGGAGGATTCGTATGAAATCTAGCGGTTTCGGACGTGTTGCAAGCGGCTTGGTTCTGATTGTGCTGGGTGCGGCCTCGGTGGTGATGGCAGCAGCGAACGGCTATCACCTGTTGAAGAAATACAGCTTCGGCGCGGCCGAGGGGAGCACGCGCGAGTACTTCGACTATGTCAGTGTGGATTCAGCCGCGCGGCGCGTCTATCTTTCGCACGGCACGGAAATTAAGGTCATCGACGCCGACAGCGGCGCGCTGGTTGCCAATATCACTGGGTTGAAGCAGGACCATGGCGTCGCCGTGGCCAGCGAGTTTGGGCGCGGATTCATTAGCGATGGCGGTCAAGGCAAAGTGATCATTTTTGATTTGAAGACCCTCAAGGTGACAGGAGAAGCCAAGGCAGATAATGACGCCGATTGCGTTATTTACGATCCTTCTTCGAAGCACGTCTTCGTGATGAACGGCGATCCGCACAGCTCGACGGTGATTGATGCCAAGAGCGGGAGTGTGGTGGGGACGATTGACCTTGGAGGCGGGCCGGAGTTCGCCGTGGCCGACGGTAAGGGGACGGTGTACATCAATTTAGAAGACAAGAGCGAGCTTGTCGCTATTGATACCGCAACGCTAAAGATCAAATCGCGGTGGCCGCTAGCTCCCGCAGGAGCACCGACGGCGCTGGCGATGGATGTTCAGCATCACCGGTTGTTCAGCGCGGGGCGCAATCCCCAGATGATGGTTGTGCTGGACTCTGACAGCGGAAAAGTGATTCAGTCATTTCCGATTTCCGCGGGAGTGGATGCGGCCGCGTTTGATCCCGAAACTGGGATGATTTTTGTCTCCACTCGCGAGGGCATGGTGCACGTATTCCACGAAGACTCGCCCGACAAATTCAGCGAAGCGGAAACGATCAAGACGGAATACGGGGCAAAAACCATGGGCCTCGACACCAAGACGCATAACCTGTTCCTGGACACGGCAGACTTTGGTCCAGCGCCTGCGCCGACGGCAGACCGGCCGCACCCCAACCGCGCGCCGATTCAAGGCACGTTTCACGTGCTGGTTTACGGGCGCTAACGGAGCGACAGCGAGCCGCGCCGGCTACTGATCCGGGAGCTTTTCTTCGAGTTCGCTGGCCAGCTTTTGAACGTCGGTGGTTTCGCTGAAGCCCTGGACTTGCTGGGTCGTGGATTTCATATCGATGCCGGAATGCTTGCACAGCTTTTGCAGCATCTGGAGCATCATCGTTAGTTCCTGTTCCGCAAGCATACCGACTTGAAGATCGAGGTGCGCGCGCCTTTCCGCCTGGCGCGCCATGCGATTCTGACTGATGAGCACGAAGATGGTGAGGAAAACACTCTCGGAGGAAACAAAAAGCGCCAAAATACCAAAGGGGAAAGGATCGAAGGGATTCACGCCGCGAATCAAGTTGAGATTTGCGATGATCCAGCCGACAACTAAAATTACGTGCAACAGAAGAAACTTGGGGCTGCCGATGAATCTTACGATGGTATCGCTGTGGCGCTCCGTACGCGTCCTGCGTTCCAAGGCCTCCTCTTCCAGCTTGGCGATGGCGGCAATGTTAAACTGCGTTGGGTTATTCGCGATTTGGTCAGATGGCGATGTCTTCATGCGAGGAACTCCGGTTCAGCCTGGATTGACATTCAGCCAACACGATTGGCGAAACGGCTGAGTACTTTATATTTTACTTCGGATTCGCCGCGCTGGTCTGTGTGGGGGCTTCAGTGTCCGCCGGATAGACGATGATTTCGACCGTGCCCCAGCCGGAATCCGGGGTATCGCTTTTGCCTTTGCCGCGCCCCAGAGTTTTCAGTTGTGAATCGTCGAAGGAGAAATTGCCGACGAGATAGTCTCGAACGACCATGGCGCGGGCCTGGGTCAGCACCAAGTCCTTTTGAGTATCTCCAGTGGAGCCCGTGGAAACTACGACGACCGCCACGCCAAACTCCGTGTCAGTCAGAAACTGGCCGGCCGCGCGTAATGATTTCTGGTTCTTTGGTTTGGCGGTGTCCAGTTTCTCGAAGAGCTGTTTTGAATCGAAAGTGAACGTCTTTAGAGGCGCGGTTTCGGGAAGCTTGGGGATTTCGTTTTTTTCGAGATCGGCGGAGTTTTCATAGCCGCGTTTTTTGAAAAAACCGCGCACCAGAAAATTCTGTTTCATGGCTTCCATGTTTTCCTGGAAAGCGGTGACGCCTGCCTGGGCGTGGTTGACGGTGTCGCGCAGGCCCGCCGTGGTCTCATCCAGCTGGGTATAAACCTTTTTATCGTTCACCAGTGCCCCGATGGTTCCCTGACCTTGATTAATCTTGCCGCTGATGGAACTCAGATTCCCCGTGACCACCGTGACGTTGTTCAACGCTTGCTGGCTGGTGTCCAGAATGCTGTCGGCTTTTTTCATCAGGTCGGCGATCACCAGCGGGGGTTCGCTGCCGATAGTATCGTCATCCTTCACGTTCAACGCTTGGGCGCTTCCGAAGGAAATCGCGACGTATTCGTTTCCGAGGAGGCCCTCAGTCTCGATGGAAGCTACGGAATCTTGCTTGACGATGCCGTGGGTCGATTGCTGGAGATCCATCAATACCGTGATCTTGTCGGTCGGCTTGCTGGGCAGATCGATTTCGCGAACCGTGCCGGTGTGCACGCCGCCGATGCGAACCTCCGCGCCTGAATCGAGCCCTACCACGGTGGCAAACTGGGCCTTCAATCGATACGTGGGAGTGAAGAGGTACTTCTTGCTCCCGATGATGAAGACTCCCGCGGCAAGAATCGCCAGCGTTGCGATGATAAAAGCTCCGAGCCTCGCCGCCCTTGACATATGCGCTCCCTAAGAATCCCGCTTCATAAATTCTGAGACAAATTCGTTATCGCTCTTCTCCAGGTCCTCGAAGCTGCCTTCGATGAGCACTTGGCCTTCGTGGAGAAGCGCTATGCGGTCCGCGATCGTTTTTGCGCTTTGCAAATCGTGAGTGACTACGATGGATGCCATGTCGTGCTCCTCCTGCAACTTGAGAATGAGCTCATTGATCTCCGCGGAGGTGATGGGATCGAGGCCTGCTGTTGGTTCGTCGAGCAGGAGGATGCCAGGCTCGAGCGCGAGGGCCCGCGCCAGACCTACGCGCTTTTGCATGCCGCCGGAAATATCGCTGGGCATTTTCTTCAGATCGCTCTCCATGCCCACGTTGGAGAGGAGTTGCCTTACACGATCTCCGCGTTCGGAATCCGTCATTTTTGTGTGGCGCTTCAGCGGGAAGGCAATGTTTTGCTCGACGCTCAGGGAATCGTACAGGGCCGCGTGCTGAAACAAAAATCCCATCTTTTTTCTGAGTTCATTCAAGGCGTCGAGATCGAGGCGCGTGATTTCCTGGTCGTGGACGCGAATGGAGCCCGAATCTGGCTTTTGCAGGCCGATGATGAGTTTGAGCAGGACGCTTTTGCCGGTGCCGCTGCGTCCCAGCACGGCTAGAGTTTCACCGCTCTTCACGGTCAGATCAATTCCGTCCAGGACGATTTGAGTGCCGAAGGACCTATGCAGACCTTTCAGGACCACTGCAGGTGCCTCGCTCTTTTCGCGGGAGCCTTCCATCGTTCTGGTGGCTGAGCTTTCTTCCACACCAGGCAAGACGTGTTGCTCAGCGCGCATCATGAAAAGAACACCAGGATTATTTTCACCAAAATGACGTCAGCGAGAATGACGAAAAGCGAAGACAGCACGACCGAACTGGTGGCGGAAAGTCCCACGCCCGCGGTGCCGCCCTGCGTGCGCATTCCCTGGAAACAGCCGATCATGCCGATGATCAGGCCGAAGACGACAGTTCGGAAGGTGGGGGCGAGAAAATCTTTGAAGGTAGCGCCGGCGAAGCCCTGATTGATGAATCTTTGAAAGGAAACCGGCTCGGCCAAAGTCTCGGCGATCCAGCCGAAGATCACGGCGCAGAAATCGGCAGCGATAGTTAGGAGAGGAAGCACAAGTATGCAGGCCAGGATGCGCGTGAAGGCCAGAAACTTGTAGGGATTTACGCCCGAGGCCTCGATGGCATCAATCTGCTCGGTTACTTTCATGGAGCCCAATTCAGCGCCGATGCCTGCCCCCACCCTGCCGCTGACGACCAGGCCGGTTACGATGGGTCCTGTTTCGTGAATGATGGAATACACCAGCGCGGCGGGAAGCATGGACGCGGCCCCAAAGTGAACCAGGCTGCTGCGGCTTTCCAAGGCCAGGACGAAACCGATGGCGGCGCCAGCCAAGGCGACCAGAGGCAAAGATTTGGAACCGATTTCGTCGAACTGACGAAGCAACTCTTGCCCTTCAAAGGGCCGCCGCACCGCCGCCCTCAGAACTTGCCATGAAAAAAGACCGAGTTCCCCGAACCACTCCAGGAACCCGTTAATCGGATTCCAGAGGAAGGTGAAAGTAGCTCGCACCAATGACGCAGCGGGCGGCGCGTCTTGGCCGATCAGGCGGTGAGGAATGCTAGCGTTGTGACTCACAAGTTTGCTCAGTGTGCTCAGTGGTTCGAGGTGCTTCCATCCGTCCCCGAAAAGGCCGGGCGACGAAGACGACTACATGGGGTGCAACGAGCGCGGAGAAAGCAGACAACGATGGTCGTCCGTGCCTCGGCCTGCAATCCTCGTCGAAAGAAGCGAATGCCTCAATCGTCGATATACACACCTTTACCCTCCCGTGGGGTCCTCAGTGGTCGGATCCGAATCGCTGGCCATAGGCCGCAGCGCCCTTCCCGCACTTACCAAAACCTTTAGATTCATAGATATCACCACGGGAATCCTGGTGTCTGTCTCATAGGGACACAAACTGCCGGGGGGGAACTGGCTTGCCAGGCGCACTAAAGCGCTGGGGAATTGAGGAGAATGCCAACGGGCGCGGTTGCTCCGTACGCCGGATTTAGGTGCGCACGGCGTGGGGAGTTCCGAGGTAGGCCCAGCGCTCGACGATCTGGCGGTTGGCGATCCTCCAAATTACGATGCCGGAGAATTCGAGGCGCTGGTTGGATGAAGCCTCGGTGCCGGTCCAGTGGTTGCGAACGACAACCTTGTCGTCTTCGGCGATCAGGTCTTTGATGACTACTCGCAGGTCGGGGACTCTTTTCAGGGCCGTGCCGACATATTGGATAGCGCCCGTGGGGCCCAGAGGGAGGCCGGGTGGAACGTCGGCGCCGTGATCGACAAAGCCAGCCGCGAAGTTCACTTCACCAATGCGCAGGTTTTTGCGGTTCACGAACTCTTCAAAGTGATTGCGGATGAAATCCTTCATCTCGGACAGCGTCATGCCTGTCTTGGGATTCTTGGCTTCCGACAATTCTGCCGAGGTGCTCATCGTGTGGCCCCGTATTCAGGCAGTGGCTGCTTCAGCTCTAAACTCACTGGAATTTGCCGTGAGATATTGATCGAGTGTTACGGAATCGCGTTCGATCAAGGACCTAAGCAGGCCATCGGTTTTCCCGCCTCCACCCTGTTTGTAGTACTGCTGAAGTTCCACGAGGGCTGTGACTTGCCACTCCGGCATGCCGAGGCCGAGCATGGAGTCGCGTAGAGCGGATTCGGGGATGTCCACGTAATTCACGGTGCGGCCGGCGACTTTAGAAATGCGGCGGGCGAGTTCTAGGTTCGAGATGGCTTCCGGGCCGTTTAGCTCATAGGTCTTGCCGGCGTGGGCGCCCCCTTGCAGTGCCCTTACGGCTACAACAGCAATGTCACCGATATCCAGATAGCTGACCTTTGCATCGCCCGTGGCGGCGTAAAACGCGCCTTGAGCGCGAATGCTGGGAGCATTGAAGGCCACAATGTTTTGTAGAAACCCATTGGGCCGCAGAATCGTGTAGCTGAGGCCCGTGGTCTTGAGCTTGTCTTCTACCTTGCGGTGCCAGCTTGGAAATGACTTCCCGTAGTCCCCCGCGCCGAGGGCTGAATTCAGGACAACGTGCTTTACGCCGGATTCTTTACAGGCATCCAGCATATTGCTTTCGAGTTCCACCAATTGCGGAATCGGAGAACACACTACATAAACTGTTGCCACCCCATTGAGAGCCTTGCGAAGGCTGGGCTTGTCTGCATAATCGGCCAGGACGGGTTCGCAGCCTGCTGGCGCTTTGGCGGCTTCCTCTTTTGATCTGTACATAGCGCGGACTTTGGATTGTCTACGCGCCGCTTCCTGCAGAACAGCCTTGCCAACACTTCCGCTGGCACCGGTGATGAGAATCATTTGATTGCTCCCGTTCTTTGGGACTCGCCTTGCGAAGGTACGAGTGATGCAGGATCTCTTTCGCGAGCCCAATGCTTACAGAGCATGGTATAACGGCGATGTTACACGGAGAAGTACGCACAAATTTGTAAGCTCGGAGCGAGCGATGAAGAAATTACCAGGCAGAGGCCTCGATGAAACCTAATCACGGGTGTCCGGTGCAGGCGACGATCAATGTTTTGAGCGGCAAGTGGAAGGTCCAGGCGGTGTGGAGGCTTTCTTTCGGTCCGCTACGGTTTGCGGAATTGCGGAATCTTTTGCGCGGCGTTAGCGAGAAAGTGCTTACGGCGCAGCTACGTGAATTGGAGCGTGATGGGGTTGTCAGCCGGACCGCTGTGCCGTCCTCGCCGCCGAGAGTTACGTATTCGCTTAGCCCTTCGGGCGAGAAATTAATTCCGGTCCTCGGAGAGCTGTGCGACTGGGGATCGAAACAGTTTGGAATCAAGCCAAATTTGCCGCGGAATCCCGTTGCGGCGAAAAATCAGGTCGGACTCTAGAATATTTTACTTAGTTTGCGACGGTGAGGTCGATGGTGATGGAGCCGGGGATGCGCTGGCCGGAGAGCGGAGTTTGGTCGATGACGGCCCCGCGCGGCCATTGGGGGGCCGAGACGTAGTTGACTTTGCGGCGCAGGCCGGCGACATCCAAACGGTGCTGGGCGTCGACTTCGCTCAGGCCAACGAGATGCGGCATGACGTAGGCCGTGTCGCGCGGGCCGGCGGAGACAAGTACGTCGACACGAGGAGTGGCGGCGCCCCCGCCTGGACGCGGTGTTTGGAGCATTACCGTGTCCGCGGGCTCGTCGGTCGTGGTGATGCCGGAAACTTCTCCCACTTGCAGACCTGCGCGGAGCAGCTCAATCCGCGAGGCGCGAAGGGAGTTTCCTTCAAGCAAAGGAATTTGCAACTGGCGCTGGCCTAGACTGAGAACCACATGCGCTTGCTGCGAAACTTTCATGAGCATGCCAGGCGGTGGGCTTTGGCGCACGACAACATTAATGGGAAGTTCGCTGTAGATGCGGTCCGCGACGCGCAGGACAAGGCCGCGAGAGCGAAGGAGACCATTGGCTTCGGCGACGTTTTTGCCGACGAGATTCGGCATGTTGACTTCGCGGCCATGAATGGCGATGCGCATGGCGGTGATGGCGCTGAGAAACGCCGCTGCCGCCAGGATGAACACGAGCAGCGCCATCCGGCTTACCCATTCGAGTCGTTCTCTGAGAGTCATAAAAGTTAGCCGTTCTCAGGTTTTAGATTGCCAATGTAAGTGTAAAACCGCAAGTGCGGTAACGGGAAGAGTTTTTACTTTTTGAGCGGCGGAGCAGGATACTCCGGCAACTTGTCTTTGCTGGTGTCCGCGCGCTTCACTTCGAGTTCATCGAACAGCAACGAAGGGCAAATGATGGTGGTGGGGACGCCACCGCTGCGATTGCTGACGAGCGGGTCGTTACCGACGGCGATGAGATTGCTCCGCAAGGCGCGCACATCCAACTCACTAAACACGGCGCCGCGGACTAATTCTTCGTGGCCATCCGCGTAGACACGATACAAGAGACGCGGAGAATTGCCGGGGCCGAGCGTGTCGACGCGATAAGCATACGGCTTGCCCTGCTCGGTGACCATTTGGAGGATTTTTTTCTTCAGTTCCTCGGGAGGTTGCGCTTCGGCGCTCTTCAAGAGGAGCACGCCGAGACTCGGCGACGGTCCGGAGCCCGGGGCGGCGCGGCCGTGGCCATTCGACGCGGGGAAGTCGCGGACGGGCTGGCGGCCAAGTAAATAATTGTTGAGCACGCCGTTTTCGATAATGTTCACGGTCTTGGCTTTGACGCCTTCGTTATCGATGTCGTAGCTTCCCACGAGGCTGTGACCTTGAAAATCTTTCAGGGTAGGATCGTCGATGATGGTGAGAAAGCTGGGCATCACTCGAGTTTTGTAGCTGGTAGCGAACGCGCCAACGGTGCGGTTGGGTCGTCCCGGCTGGGGCTTGCGGCCCACAATGTTTGAACCTACGAGCGACGCGATCACGTCATCCGACGCATCCGGAGCGAAAAGCACCGGACCGCGATATTCTTCTTCGACGATGGGTGCCTTACGGAGAGCGACGACGGTTTCGAGAGCCTGCTTGACGTCGCTCAACAATTTATCCCGCGAAGGAAGCTCTTCCGCACGGCCAACCATCCAGTACGGATTGCGGCTCAGGCGCATACCATCCTCGGCCTGTGCGGAGCTGTTCAGTTGCAGGTTGTACGTGGTCTTGCCATTGCGCGTAACGGTGCCTTCGGAATCGACGAAGTATTCATTGACGGCGGAAAAGCGGGCCGAGGCGCTGACGGATTGAATTTCGGGATACTGGCGATAAAGATTCGTCATGTCCGAGAGAGTTTTGTTCCAGGCAGCTTCATCGATCTTGAGAGAAACGATGGGATCGAGAGCGGTGACGACGGTCTCTTTGGAAAAATCGTCGACGGGGTTGGGATCCGCGCTGAAGCGCTTCATTTCTGCTTGTTTTTCCGCGAGGGCCTGGCCAGCGGCCTTGTAGGCTTCGTCGGTGGTCAGCCAGATCTGGTGCCGAAGAGCGATGGGATCGTTGTCGAGCGGGAGAATGTTGGTTTCGCCCATGCCCTGCCCGAAGTAGCTATCTTGTTTGTAGTCACCGACTCGAACGACGACGCGAAGGATGCGGAGATGAACGCGCTGGCTCTCGCGGAGTGCGCCGAAAGCCGCTTCGGCGTCGTAGTCGTCGACGTCGTTGACGCGGTATTCGATGTAATAAGGTGATTGGACTCGCTCGATCTTGAGTTGTGCTTTGGAGCGGTCCAGTTCGGTCAGAAGAGCTTCGAGCAAGGCGTCGCCAGCTGCGCTGGGATGCGACGCCACCGTGTCCGACGCAACGGTGTCCGAAATGCCGAAGGTTCCCGGCAAGTTTTTTGGAGCGGCATCGTGTGTGGCAGCGCGAAGCTGAGTGACGCCGATGAGAAGCAAAGCCGCCAGAAGAGAACACGTCACTGCGCGAAGAATTTTCATGGTTTCACCGCCGCTTTGGCTTGCGCGTCTTTTGCAGTAGCTGTGTCTTCAAAACCGGGCGCAGGTAAGATCGGCGGCCGATCGTGAGAATGCTGGCGCTTCTGCACTTCCATTTCCGAGAAAAGCATGGCTGGAGCAACCGCCGAGACCGGCACCTGGCCGCTTTCCGCGCCGCAAACGCCGTTGAAAACGTGCTGCTGATCGCCGGTCATCATGATGCGAGTGAGAGCCGCCAGCGGAGTTCCGACAATGTCCACGCCCCGCACCAGTTCATCGGGTCGCCCGTCCGCGTAGACTTTGTAGACGATCACGGGAAGAACCTGGAACGCTTGCGGGAGCGAACGCGTGGTCAGGGTGAAGCCGCCCTGAATGTCATCGAAATACAACCCGTAGGGCTTGTTCTGCTTTTTAACTTCGTCGATCAGCTTTTGGCGCATATCGGCTTCCGGAACGTTTTGCGTGGAAGTGACGATCAAGTTGCCCTGACGCCCCGTGGACATCAGGCCCGGCTGACTGCGGCCGTGGCCGTTGGACTGGCTAAAATCTTTGATAGGCATGCGTGACAATAGGAAATTTCTCAGGATGCCGTCCTTGATGACTTCGACGCGCTTTGCGGGAACGCCCTCGTTATCGAACTCGTAGGAACCCGCCAGCTTCATGCCGGCCATTTCGTGGACGGTGGGATCGTCGGTGACGCTCAGGAATTTCGGCAGAACTTCCTGGCCGACCTTTTTTGTGAAAGTCTGTCCTTCTTCCTCGTCGCGTTGACGGTGCCCTTCGAGGCGGTGCCCGAGCACTTCATGAAAAAAAACTGCCGCAGCGCGGCCGCTCAAAAGAGCCGGGCCGTCGTACGGTTCGGCGACCGGTGCATTCTTGAGAGCCTTCAAGTCCTCGGCCATCTTGGCGATTTTGGCGGTGAGATCCGCTTCGCTGGGAAGGCCGCTCGCGGAAGGAGCCTGGAACGTTTCGACGCGCAGTAGCTCCATGCCGTCATCGGCGCGGGTTTGCGCTTCCATGATCAGGCGCGTGGTGGCGCTGGGAGTTTCTATGGCGCTGCCTTCACTGGAAACCATGCGTGAGTTGGAGTCCGTCACCTGTAAAACGACCGTGGCGAAATACACATTGGGATATTTGCGGAACGCGCCGGACAGGCGGCGGATTTCGCCACCCCAGGCAGAGCGATCGAAAGCGGGCGGGGGAGTGACGTTGCCCAGATGCGTTTCGGGGGTTTCTTTGGAGAAGTCCGGCGACTTATCTTCTTCTTCCGCGCGCACGGCGGTGTTTGTTCTTACGTTTAGGAATGCCGGCGCCGCGCGTTTGTATTCGCGGTCCGTCAGTTCCCAAAGCACGCGGCCTATAGCGTCTGGATCGTCGCCTATCGGCAATGTGCCGGACGTCATTCCCGTCGGGCGGCTTTGCCCGTGCGTGTTGTCGAGAGCGGGAGCCCCCACGCGCATTACCACGTCAGCCTGACGCCGCTGCAGCGACGCATCGGTCAGCAGGCTGCCATAAGCGCCCACCAGCACGACGAGATTCTGGTCATACACGGTGTAGCTCATGTAGTAGGGGGCGGAGTCCGTTTTGCCCAGGTCCGAAGATGCGCGCGCGAGTTCGGCCTGCATCACTCTCATGACCGGGTCGGGGGTCGCTTTCGGGGCAGGCTTGTCCACGCCCGCAGGCGAGGGAGAGTTGCCGGCCGCGGAAGCGAGGGGCAGCGTAGCAAGTTGCGCGGCGAGCGCCCAGCAGGCGGCAAAACGCAAAAATTGCTTCGCACGGGTGTTGAAACTCCCGCGCGTCAGAGGTGCTTGGAAACTGTTCATGGAATGTAAGCTCCCGATGCTGGTGTATCTAATGTCGATCCTGCCGGAGACCCAAGCAGAAAGAGATTGCACGAGTGGGTCAATTTTTGAGTATGCCTGAGCGTTGAGCAGCGCGCAAACTAGGTTTTGCCGAAGTGTTCGCCAGAATACAAGTGGGCGCCATTGACAAACTCTGCCGCGGAGACTTGTTTGCGCCCTTCCAGTTTGACGCTGAGGAGACGCAAATAGGTTGCGTTGCCGCATCGAACCGTCGCTGCATTCCCCTGAACAAGCAATGATCCAGGAACGCTGGGTTTGCCTTGCTGCGCGCTCTCCTCGCTCAAGTCATTAGAGGCCGGCTCGCCCCAAATGTGGCAGGTCTGCCCTCGGAATACAGTATATGCGCCGGGCCAGGGCGCGAAGCCGCGGATGCGATGGAAGATTTCCTGGGCGGACCGGCTCCAGTCGATGCGGCCGTCCTCTTTCTTGAGCATGGGGGCGCTTGAAGCGAGTTCGTGATTTTGCGCGCGCGGGACAATGGTGCCGGCGGCCAAGCCGCGAAGCGTTTCCGCCATGAGCGGGGCGCCCAGCTCGGACATGCGAGCAGCCAGCTCGGGAGCGGTCTCCGCAGGCCCGATTTCCATTTCTCTTTGCAGCAGCATTTCACCGGTATCCATGCCCGCATCGATGCGCATGGAGGTGACGCCCGTTTTTGTCTCGCCGTTAACGATGGCCCAGTTAATGGGAGCGGCGCCGCGATATTTTGGAAGCAGGGAAGCATGGAGGTTGATCCAGCCAAGTTTAGGGATGGGTAGAAGACGCGCGGGGATGATTTGTCCGTAAGCGATGATGACGATTGCGTCGGGCACGAGCTTTTGCAATAAATCCTGAGCTTCGGGGGCCCGGATTTTCTCGGGTTGATGCACCGGAATGCCCGCGGCCGCCGCGGTTTCCTTCACCGGCGAAAAGGAAACTTCTTGACCGCGCCCGCGTGGACGGTCCGGCTGAGTGATCACCGCAGCTATCTCGAAATCAGACTGTGCGAGGAGGTGCTTGAGCGCGGGGACGGCGAACAGCGGCGTGCCACAGAAAACAACTCGCATGCATGCCCTCGGCATTCTTTGCGGCGGGGAAGCAGTCGGCTCCAGAGCCTACCACTCGCCCTGTTTCTTGAGCTTTTTGATTTTTCGTTTGATGAGGTCGCGCTTGAGCATGCTGAGATGTTGCAGAAACAGGATGCCGTTCAGGTGATCGATTTCGTGGCAGAAAGCGCGGGCCATCAGGTTTTCGGCGCGAATCTCAAACGATTCGCCTTTGGCATTTTGTGCGCGGACGGTGACGAATTGCGGGCGCATCACGTAGCCGCGAAACCCAGGTATGGACAGGCAGCCTTCTTCCTCGCGAACTTCACCTTCGGCGTGAATGATTTCCGGATTCGCAAGCACGATTTTCGCTTCTGGATTTTTTCCTGTGGTGACATCGACGACGGCCACCCGCAGGGTCAACCCGATCTGCGGAGCGGCCAAGCCCACGCCTTGCGCGGCGTACATGGAAGCAAACATGTCCTCGGTCAGCTGCTCGAACTCGGCGTCAAATTTTTTCACCGTGCCAGTCGGCTTTTCGAGGATGGGATCGCCGTACTTGACGATGGGATAGATTTTGCGCGCGGCGGCGGTGGCGTCGATAGACGCCGAGGCCGCGCTCGAAGCTTCTTCAGAACTCGTCGATTTGTCTGACATAGTTGTCGAAATTCCGCCGCATCTCCGAAAGGGAGTCTCCTCCAAATTTTTGCAGAAAAGCATCCGCTAGCACAAGTGCGATCATCGCTTCTCCGGCCACCGCGCCCGCGGGAACAACGCACCAATCGGACCGCTCGTAAGCGGCCGCAACGGGCTCCTTGGTCACCATGTCCGCGGTGTGAAGCGCCTGCCGCAGCGTGGAGATGGGTTTCAGATAGCCGCGAATGACGACGTCTTCTCCGTTAGTGATGCCGCCTTCGAGTCCTCCGGCGCGGTTTGTGGAACGTCGAAAGCGGCGAGCCGCTTTTTCGTAGAAGATTTCGTCCTGAACTTCGCTGCCGTAAGAGCCCGCCGCAGCGACGCCCGCGCCAATTTCGACAGCTTTTACGGCTTGCACGCTCATAAGCGCCTGAGCCAGGCGGCCATCAAGTTTTTCGTCCCACTGCGCGTGGCTGCCGAGCCCGACGGGAACGTTGTGGGCCACAATTTCAAAAATCCCGCCGACGGTGTTGCCGGCTTTCAGAGCGGCGTCCACTTCGGCCTTCATTTTTTCTTGAGTAGGTGTGTCGACGCCGCGCAAAGGCGAATCGAGGTCGGCGCTGACAGCTTGAATTTCCTTCCAGGTTGCGCTGCGTTCCAGACGTACGTGGCCGACTTGAACGGTGTGGCTGGCGATTTCCGTTCCGAATTCCCGTAGCAGCAGCTTCGCGAAGGCGCCGGCAGCCACGCGGGCCGCGGTTTCGCGAGCGGAGGCGCGTTCGAGCACATAGCGGGCATCGTGAAAATTGAATTTCTGTGAGCCCGCGAGATCAGCGTGGCCGGGGCGAGGAGCCAGGAGCTTTCTCTCCTTACCTGCGGATTCGGTGGTTGCTTCCACGGGGAGAATGTTCTCCCAGTTGGCCCAGTCGCGATTTTCAATGCGCAGAGCGATGGGCGCGCCGATGGTCTGCCCGTGACGAACCCCTGCGAAAATATCAGCGCGATCTTTTTCGATTTTTTGCCGTCCGCCGCGCCCGTAACCAAGCTGGCGCCGATGAAGCTCATGATTGATGAAGTTCACATCCACGGGCAGAGACGCAGGCAGGCCGGAAACAAACGCAAGCAGCGCCTGTCCATGCGATTCACCGGCGGTGTAGAACTTCAGCATCTGCGCGAACGCCCTCACTCACTTGGCAACTTGAAGCAGTGGAAACAAAGAGTTTAACTGTGGATGCGCCAGTCGTCCAGCGAGCCACTTTGCTGGTTGCACGACAGCGAAAGCTGAGATTTCCCAAACGCACTTGGACAGACTAACAGTTAGTGGGAAAATTTGACGGAATGGCGCCGCCCTTGTATAGCAACAAAGCGAGCCGATTCGCGTCTAACTTGCCGTCGTGCGCGTCAAGTACTGCGGGCTGCACGCGCGCCGGACGGAGAAGCTTATGAAACTGTTGACCATCTGCGGCATTACACTTGGATTCGCGCTGACCGCCAAGGCTGCCGTTGCGCAAATTACAACCTCGCAGTACGACAATTTACGCACGGGCACAACGCTGGTGGAAAAGCTCCTGACTCCGCAGAACGTCAACGCCAACCAGTTTGGCAAGTTAGGCGTGTTCAGAGTTGACGGTGCGGTGTACGCGCAACCGCTTTTCCTTCCCTCGCTCGAGATCCCGGGCAAGGGAAAACATGACGTGCTCTTCGTCGCCACCGAGCATGACAGCGTCTACGCGTTCGATGCGGACCGCCCGAACGATCCGCCGCTGTGGCAGGTCAGCCTATTAGACAAGAAGCTGGGAACCACGCCGGTTTCAGAGCGAGCCGCGCAATGCCCGTTCATCCGCCCGGAGATCGGCATTACCTCCACGCCCGCGATCGACCTGAAGACCGGCACTCTATACGTCCTTGCGCGCACGATGGCTGAGCATTTGGTCGGTAACACGGAATACTTTCAGCATCTGCATGCGCTGGCGATCACCACCGGTGTGGAAAAGTTTGGAGGTCCCAAGCTCATCACCGCGTCGGTTCCCGGTAAAGGAGCCGGCAGTTCAAGCGGGCAAGTGCGATTCGATCCGCTGCTCGAAAATCCGCGCGCTTCGCTTCTCCTGGTGAGCCGCACTTTGTATCTGAGCTGGGGTTCTTCGTGCGACGTGGACCCTTATCATGGTTGGCTGATGGCTTACAGCGCGGAAACGCTGGAGCAAAAGGCAGTATTGAACGTCACTCCAAACGGGAGCGAAGGTGGCATTTGGGAAAGCGACACTGGGCCGGCCGCCGATGCAACCGGAAATATCTACGTGCCGACCGCTAACGGGACCTTCGACGCGTCGTCGGGAGGCATGGACTATGGCGACTCGGTACTGAAGTTAGCGCTGGCAGGCTCGTCAATCGAGATTAGAGACTACTTCACACCTTACAACCAATCGCAACTGAGTAATGCTGATGCCGATTTGGGATCGAGCGGTCCGCTCGTGCTGCCTGACCAGCCCGGTGCACATCGGCACCTGCTTCTCCAGCCCACCAAGGGCGGAATGATTTATGTGATTGATCGCGATCAAATGGGCAAATTCAATGCGCAAGGTGATGCTGTTCTAGACAGGATTCACATGAGCGGCGGGGGCTACGGGGCAATGGCCTATTGGAAAGGACACGTGTTCTTTGCCTGCAGCGACGATTACTTGCGCGACTACGCCATCGCAAACGGGCATATAGCTCTGAGCAAAGCTTCCAACATTAAATTCGAAAATCCAGGGGCAACTCCGGCAATTTCCGCAAACGAAAACGACAATGCCATCGTTTGGGCCGTGGCGACGAAGACATGGAATGGCGTGGACAGGCCGGCGATAGTGTATGCGTTCGATGCAATGAACATTAATCAGCCAATCTACACTTCGGAGCAGAATGGCAAACGCGATCGCGCCGCGCTTGCGACGCGTTTCGTGATTCCCGTCGTGGCGAATGGACGTGTCTATGTCGCGGCGCGCGGAGAAGTCGATGTGTATGGGCTACTGAAGTAAACACTAAAGGGATTTGTGTTGGGTTGTGTCTTCCAGAGTTTTTCATTCCGAACTATCACACGAGTCTTTCATCGAGAATGGTAGCGCCGACGCTTGGCGGCGAGAATTTCAAGATGACCGTTCGAGAAACTCCAAGCGATTGCCCCAAGGATCGTCGGCGAAGAAGCGGCGCGTGTCGGGCAGCGAATCATCTTCAGTGATTTTTACGGCGTGGGCGATCAAAGACTCGCGGAGCTTGGCGAGTTCGGTTACGGCGAAGGCGGGGTGAGCCTTTTTGGCGGGCTGAAAAGGTGATTCGACGCCGATATGGAGTTGTTGATCGCCGCACTGGAACCAGCAGCCGCCGCGTCCGCGCAGCGAAGCGGGCTTTTCGATTTCAGCCAGGCCAAGAATCGACCCGTAGAATTCGCGAGCGGCGGGTTCGCAGCCCTTCGGAGCGGCCAATTGGATGTGGTCGATGCGCGCAATCACGAATTCCTCCAATTACTAAGTACCGCATAATATTGCGAAGAAGCCCTTTGGAGTGCGGCAGCCCTGCTGCCGCTTTTCCCAACGACTCGCACGACTTTATATTTATATTTGCCGAGGCTCAATAGGCCAGCGAAAGATTGAGATTCTTATTCCCACGTGCCACGTGGTATTCCAACGAGCCGATCGTCCCGCTTCAATCTCGTTCCGGGCATTACGGAATCCCCGGCGGATCGGGAACTTCGATATAGCAAGTCGCTTAGACGAAATTCCACGGTGAACCTGTCAAAGAGCAATGCATGATGGAGAAGCTTGCTTGACGTGTTCTAGGCACGCGGTTAGGCTTCCGACTCAGGATTTTGTGCCGTAGAAGTTCAGCGAAACGGCTGGCGAAATAGGTACTCGTGGCAGACACACCTCTGCAGGTCGCAGGTCGCGAAGACAAGACGGAACCGCAAATCACCGTCGCGGGAGTGCTGGTCAACGCGGCCAAAGGCGCCGTGGCGGACGTGCAGGACTACGCCATGCTCTGCGGCCGGACGCTGTATACCCTCTTCACACCGCCGTTTTACGTTCAAGACATTTTGCAGCAGATGGACAATATCGGGGCCGGATCGCTGCCGATCATCTTGCTATCGGGATTCTTCATTGGCGCGGTGATGGTCCTGCAGACCGGGTCGCAGTTTACGCGCTTTGGGCAGAGTTCTCTAACCGGCGATGTGGTGGCCATCGCCCTGGTGCGGGAATTGGGGCCTTCTCTTACGGGATTGCTGGTGACCGGCCGTTGCGCGACGGGTATCGCTTCCGAACTGGGCTCGATGCTCGTGACCGAACAAGTAGACGCTATGCGAGCGATGGGGACGGATCCCATTCGCAAGCTCGTGGCGCCGAGGACGATTGCCACGCTGCTGACGCTGCCCTTGTTAACGGCAATGACCGATTTTATGGGCTTGCTGGGCGGTTGCGTAGCTTCGGTTTTTTCGCTTCGCCTCAGTGCGATCGAGTTCTGGCGGCGCGCCATCGATGCTCTGGATTTTGCGGACTTGATGCAGGGATTTATGAAGCCGTTTTTTTTCGCATTCATCCTGGCGACCATTGGCTGTTACAAAGGGCTGACGGTGCGCGGCGGCACGCAGGGCGTCGGCCGGGCCACGACGCAAGCGGCCGTGCTGTCTTCCGTGATGATCATCGTGGCCGATGCATTTCTCACCAAAGTGGCGTTGTATCTCGCGGACAAACTTTTCTAGAGTTTCCACCGCTCCAATAAAGCCCTCTAATATTGCCCCTCAAAGCATGGTGCGTTTCGTGGCCGCGCAGCGGCAGATTGCCGCTATAATGGCGGGCATACGCCCGATGACCAGCGCCGCCACATCGACCTCCGGCTCAAGTCCTGCTATCAAATTTGAGAGGGTTCGCATCGGCTTCGAAGAAGGCGACATTTTACGCGGTGTGTCCTTTGAGGTGCAGGAACGAGAGACGCTGGTATTGTTAGGCGAAACTGGGACGGGGAAGACGCTCTCGCTCAAACTCGCGGCGGGACTGCTGCGGCCCTCCGAAGGTAACATCCAAGTGCTCGGCAGGGATGTCTCGAGCATGGCAGAGCGGGACCTGCTGGCCTTCCGGCGGCAAATGGGATTTGTTTTTCAAGAAGGGGCGCTGTTTGACTCGATGACGGTTGGGGACAATGTAGCGTACCGATTGTTGGAAGACAAAGTGAAGGACGAGGAGATTGAACCGCGGGTGCTCGAAGTGCTGCGATTTGTGGAACTCGAGGACACCGTCGACTTGTTTCCGTCGGAGCTGTCCGGAGGGATGCGTCGGCGAGTGTCGATTGCGCGGGCGCTGATCAATCGGCCGCCCATCGTGCTGTATGATTCGCCGACGGCGGGGCTGGATCCAGTCACTTCGCAAACGATCATTACGCTGATTTTGCGGTTGCGCGATGTGTACGGCGTGACGGCGCTGCTCGCGACGCAACGGCTGCAAGACGGTTTCGCGCTGGCGAATTTCCGTTTCGACCCGGCCACAAAGCGTGTCGTGCATAACGTGTCCAACGGAAACGCGGCCGGCGCGACAAAGATGGCGGCGACGCGTTTTCTGGTTTTGCGGGAAGGCGGCGTTTATTTCGAGGGCGGGCCGGAAGAGCTTGCAGATACGAAAGATGAGTATCTGAAACGGTTTCTCGTGTGATTTGCCGGTAGTCGGTAGGAAGATCGAAAGGGAGGAAAGAAAAAATGGCGCAGCGCAAACAACTGACGTGGACGGAACTGCGCGTGGGACTTTTCGTGCTGGTGGGGCTGTCGGTCCTGGCTGCCGGCATTTTTTATGTGACGGGGGCGGGAACGCTTGGACCGAAGTACCGGCTCGTCACTTATCTTCCGGAGGTTCGGGGCCTTGCTAATGGAGCACCAGTGCGACTCGACGGAGTGGAAGTGGGAAACGTGGAAAGCATCAAACTCACTCCGAGGATACCGGGCAAAGTCCCGGACAGAAAGAGAAACATCGAAGTGGTAATGCGCGTGAGCAAACACTACGAAAGCGACATTCTGACGGACTCAGCAGCAAGTCTCGTGACGGAAGGATTGCTGGGGAACCGTTACGTCAACATCAGCCTCGGAATCACCGGCGTACCGCTGAAAGATGGGCAGGAAGTTCCGGGGACGGAAGAGAAAGCGATGGCGGAAGTGGTGGAGCGAAGCGCGGATGTGCTTGCGAATCTGCAGGCGCTATCCGAAGAGGTTCAGGACCTGATCCACGGCGTGAAGCAGGGAAAAGGAACGCTCGGGAAATTGCTGACAGACGAACAGGCTTACAATCATCTGAACAGCATTCTCGCCAAAGGCGACGTGATGCTTACGAATGTTCAGGCAGGACAAGGCACGCTTGGGAAACTCGTCGTTTCGGACGAAATGTACAACAAAGTGGACAAGGGATTGGACAACGTAAACGTGATTTTGACGGATGTGCGCGCGCAGAAAGGCACGCTTGGAAAGTTGCTGTACGATCCGTCGTTGTACGACGAAGCCAAGCAGGCCATCTCGAATGGCAACGCCGTGATCGGCGATGTGCGCGCAGGGAAAGGGACGCTGGGCAAACTGGCGACGGACGACGCGCTGTACAACAAGTTGAAGGAAACCAGCGACAACATCGCGAGCGCCTCCGCAAAGCTGAACGAGAATACGACTACCGTGGGCAAACTGTTTTCCGATCCGAAACTCTATGACAGTTTGACCGGCCTCACGGGAGATTTGCGATTGCTCATCGGAGAGTTCCGGCAGAACCCGAAGAAATTCCTGCGCATCAAAATTGCCGCTTTCTGAGCTGGCTGCCACTGCCAGGGCACTTTGCCAGTTATGGCGTGGTGTGTTGTAATGCATTTGTAACAATGCAGGAATACGCTGAGTTGCCAGATCGCTTCTCGCAAAGAGATTAATGGAAAATCAGGACATCGCACAAAAGCTGCCTCGGGCGGAACCGGGGAAATCCACACTTCCGCAGCCGGGAAAGCCTGTGCCAAGCCGCGCGTATCCCGGCGCGCTCATCGTTGTGGAAGGCACGGATGGGTCTGGCAAGAGTACTCAGCTTTATCTTTTGAAGCGCTGGCTCGAAATCGGCGGATACCGGCTGCATTTTACGGAGTGGAATTCTTCGCCGCTAGTGAAGTCCGCGACGCGGCGGGGAAAGCAGCGGCGGCTGCTCACGCCGACGACGTTTTCGCTTCTGCATGCAGCCGATTTTGCGGATCGCTGCGAACGGCAGATCATGCCGCTGCTGCAGGGCGATTATCTGGTGCTGGCCGACCGCTACATTTATACGGCGTTTGCGCGCGACGCGGCTCGCGGGTGTCCCGGGCGCTGGCTGAGGAATCTTTATAGGTTTGCACCGGTGCCCGACATCACGTTTTATTTTCGCGCGCCGCTCGACGTGGCTGTGCATCGCATTCTGAGCGGGCGTCCCAAACTGAAATACTACGAAGCGGGAATGGACATGGCGCTGTCCTACGACCGCGCGGAAAGCTTCCGGCTTTTCCAGGCGCGCATCCTGGAGGAGTACGACAAGATGGTGGATTCCGATAATTTCGTCGTGCTGGACGGGACCCTCCCGGTGAACAAGCTGCAGAAACAGATGCGAGACATTGTGGCCTCGAAGATCGATTTGAAGCGCTTTGCGCCAGGCATTCCGGCTCCGGAGTGAGCATGTCCGATCAGGAAAAAGAGAAACTGAACGCGCCGATGGTTCCCGCGGATCTGCCGCAGGCGACCGGGGCGCCCCTTCCGGCTACGAAACCGGCCGCGCCGGGGGAGGATGGCACGGCGCAATACTTCTACGGAGAAGCGCTCGTCGGTTTTGACCCGAGCGAAATTACCGGAAACCTCATCGTGATCGAAGGCATGGATGGCTCGGGACGCTCGACGCAGATCACGCTTCTTCAGGAGTGGCTGGAGTCCGA
>JGI12635J15846_10000408_pt1 | contig 36153 bp, 37 predicted proteins | sample BlaSpr_A8_OM2_M2_FD_15846 | JGI IMG/M metagenome (IMG submission 15846)
ATGTTGGCGGCGTAGACGGGCGCCCCCGCGTCGTCGGTAATGATGAAATCAGCCGTGCACGAGCCGAGGCCGGCATCCACTACGGCAATCGTCTTCGGATCCGCCCCTTGGGCCACGCGAGCAACAGATCCGCCCGGTAGGAAAACTGCAAAGGCAATCACAAGCGGGCACACGTTTCGGAGTGGCATCGACATACGTATTAGAGTACGCCAAGGATCGAGCGGGCGGTCAAGCGGGCGAGCTCCCGAGCAGGCCATTGACGTTAGGGGTTCTGGTTACCATCGTTCATTGCCGCAGTGGGGAGGGGAATCTATAATTTTTTGAACTGTCACTCGTCCAGGCCGCGAATCGTCATTTCCAACTTAGTAACGATTAGGAGTTAGCGATTCGAAGATCACGGATTCGAATAACACAAGGGGTAAAGTATCAGGTTTGCGGGCTAGCGCCCGCGCTACACCGGAAATGAAGGAAGCCCGCATGTCCGAGGCCGCCGGCACTCAACTAACCCGCCAGAGCCAGGAGCTCAACATTTTTCACGACGTGGCCAAGGCGCTCACGTCGTCGCTGGACCTCGACTCGATTCTGCAAACCATCATGGAAAAGATGGCAGAGTATTTCCGTCCGGATACATGGTCGTTGCTGATGGTGGACGAGCAGAAGGACGAGCTCTATTTCGCGATTGCCGTGGGGGACAAGGCCGAAGCTCTGAAAAATGTGCGGCTGAAGGTGGGCGAGGGCATCGCGGGTTGGGTGGCCAAGCACGGCGAACAGGTGATCTTGAACGACGTGGAGAGCGATCCACGGTTTGCCAAGCGTGTTGATGAAGCCACGCAATGGCAGACACGTTCGATTATTGCCGTGCCTCTGAAGTCGAGACTCCGGGTGCTGGGCGTGATCCAGTTGGTGAACGTGGACCGGGCCCAGTTCAACGAGCAAGAAATTTTCTTTCTGCAGGCGCTGTGCGACTACGCGGCGATTGCGATTGAGAACGCGCGCTGGGTGGAGAAAATACAGGAACTGACGATCACCGACGACTGTACCGGACTTTATAACGCGCGGCATCTTTACAAGACGTTGGAGACGGAAGTCTACCGTTCGTCGCGATTTGGATACGAGTTCAGCGTGCTGTTTATCGATCTGGACCACTTTAAGCAGGTCAACGACACTCATGGGCATCTGATTGGCAGCAAGCTGCTGGCGGAGATTGGCTATCTGGTAAAGGCGCAGCTGCGGCTGATCGATTTTGCGTTCCGCTACGGCGGGGACGAATTTGTGGTGCTGCTGCCGCAGACGGGGAAAGACCAGGCTCTGGTTGTTGCCAAGCGTTTGCGCGACGGGCTGCGCGCCAGCAGTTTTTGCCGCGACGAAGGGCTGAACCTGAATGTACGGGCTTCGATTGGACTGGCCACGTATCCGCACGACGCGCGCGATGCACATGACATCATCCGGCAGGCTGACGAGATGATGTATCTGGTGAAAAACACGACGCGGGACAATATTGGGATTGCGCAGCGGGGAGTAATGAAATGAGATTAGTAATTTTTGTAATGGGGTAATTTGTAACTTGGAGTCCCTTGAGCGCATTTTGAAAATTACCAAATTTGCTCAATTACAAAATTACCCAACCACGAATTGCCCTTCGGCTTCTCCGAATCGGTCTTCTTTACCTCTGGCGTCCAGGGATTGGTGTTGGCGGGTGCGTTGGGATTGACGCCGAAGGGCCAGATGTAGAGATTCATACTATCGTTGCCTTTCGTCTCAACAATGGCGTATTCGCCAGGGGGGAGATCTTCGGTGGGGGTTAGCTTGACCCAGGTGGTCCCTACACGATCGATTGTGGTTTTCACGGAATTCTGTTCCGGACCGGTCTTGCTGGTGGTGACGTGTTTGAGATCGCCAACGATGCGTTTGCCTTTGTTCACTTTCAGCTGCACGATGCGGAATTGTTCAACCGCGCCTTGCTCCGGCTGCTGAGGCTGATCGGGCTTGGCCCGGGGAGCGTCGAGGCTAGGTAACGAGGGCTTGGAGGAGTTGGTTTCGCCGGGCGGCGGCCCTTGGTCGGGAGCGTCGTCCTCCATTTTGATGTAGATAGAGGGGACGCCTACGTGGGCGTAGACAGTCGCGTGCTCGCCATCCAGTTCGATGGTTTGCTTCGGATTAGCAGCGGGATTGAGCCCTCCACGAAGAATGCTGGCTCTGGAAGCGCTGAGGTTGCCCTCGCTCTGCTGGACCTCGACGAGCTGCGGCTGTCCTTTGAAATTATCCAGCAGGAACATGCCGGAAAGCGCCGGCAGGTGCAGACCGGGCGCCACTTGCGGTAGGTTGAGTTCCGCGGCCTCTCGCTCGGCGTCGGTTTCTTTGTCGATGAGAGCGGCTTCGGGGACGGCGGGCGTAGCCGCGCGGTTCTTCTCGTATTGTTCGGTGGCGGGCCAATCCACGAGCGAGGAAGGAAGTTCCTCCCAATCTTCGCGTTCAGCGCTGTAGTAGCGTACGCGGTCACCTTTCACTTCGTATTTTGTGATCGATTGATAAGAGCCGTCTTTGAGGATGAGGCGGCGGGCGAGTTGCTGCGCGGGAGAGTGAAGCGGAAGAGCCAGGCTAAGGGCGACGAACGCGAGTGCGCAGATTGAGACGCGATGTGGATGCTCGATTCGGGGAGTCATACGTATTCTTAATTATCGTCTTTTTGGCTAACTTCTGTTGGATTCTCGTATCTTGAGTTTCGTTATCTCGATTATCGTCCCCAGAAATTCTTTCGCCAGTCCCGACAGCTGATTTCCGTTGGACCGTGGTGGTGCTATAGCTAGTGGTGCGATAGAGTGAAAGCGATGAAACGCACTCTGCAAGAGATCGCCGTGGCCATCGAAGCCCGCTTACAAGGGGACGGGAGTGTGCCGGTAAGCGGGGTGGCAAGTATCCTGTCCGCGTCGGCGGTCGAGTTGGTGTTTGTAGAAGAAGAAAAATATCTTTCGCGGGCGCTACAGTCGGATGCGGGCGCGGTGATCGCGGGAGAGTTTGCGGCGGCAGCGTCTGGCAAACCGTTGCTCATTTGTCGACACCCCAAACTGGCGTTTGCCCGTGCGGCCCGGTTCTTGCGGGATAGGAAACGTGAGGGGCTGGACGCTGGTGTACACGCGAGCGCGGTGGTGCATTCGTCCGTTCGCCTCGGACCGTGGGTTTTGGTAGACGAACGTGCGGTGATTGCCCAAGATGCGGAAATCGGCGAGGGAACGCGCATCGGTGCGGGATCTGTGATTGGCCGCGGAGTGACGATGGGGACCGAGTGCGAGATTTATCCGAACGTCACAATTTATTCGGGGACAACGCTGGGCGATCGTGTGATCGTCCATGCCGGCGCGGTGCTGGGAAGCGATGGCTTCGGATATGTGCGCAACGCGAAGGGCGGACGCTATGAGAAATTTCCGCAGGTTGGAAGGCTGGTGATTGAAGACGACGTGGAGATTGGCGCCAACACAACGATTGATCGTGGAGCGCTGGACGAAACGCGGATCGGGCGGGGAACGAAGATCGATAATCTGGTGCACATCGGCCACAATTGCCGGCTGGGCGAGAATGTGGTGATTGCCGCGCAGACCGGGCTCTCCGGAAGTATTGTGATTGAGAACGATGTCGTCCTCGGTGGACAGGTGGGCATTGGCGAACATGCGCGTATTGAAGAAGGCGTGATGCTGGGCGGGCAAGGCGGCGTATTGCCCAATAAAGTTTTGCGTGGCAAGGGTGTGGCGTTTTGGGGAACTCCGGCACAGCCGGTGCGACAGTATCTGAAGCAATTGGCTGCGCTGGCGCGGTTGGGGAAAAAGAGGTAGGCGTGGCGATCGTCGTGATTGGCGGGCATTCGCGAAGCGTGGGGAAAACCAGCGTGGTTGCGGGGTTGATCACCGCCTTGCGGGAATACGATTGGACAGCGGTGAAGATCACGCAATATGGACATGGGGTATGCTCCGCGAACGGAGCCCCGTGCGACTGCGCGACCGCGGATCATGCCTGGGCGATTTCGGAAGAGAAAGATCGGACCGGCGAATCGGACACTTCACGCTTTCTGGTTGCTGGGGCGGCGCGATCGCTGTGGGTGCGGACGGAGCAAGGGAAACTGGCGGAGGCCATGCCTGCGTTGCGTCGGCGGATCGAGCCGTCGCGCAATGTGATCCTGGAATCGAATAGCGTGTTGAAGTTTATGCGGTCGGATTTGTATTTGACGGTGCTTGATCCGGCGAACGAGGATTTCAAGAATTCCGCGCGGGAGTTTTTGGATCGGGCGGGGGCGGTGATTCTTCACGATGGGTCAAATCGCGCAACGTGGCAGAGTGTTTCGCTGAAGCCGGTGGTGGGGCGTCCGGTGTTTAGGATTGCGCCTCCGCCTTATGTGACGGCAGAGATTGTCGAGTTCGTGCGGAACCGGATCGCTGAAAGGGTTACTAAGAGCTAAGATCCGAGGACGGCGAACGGTTTTTGCTATTCTTGCTGGTGCGGCAAATCCATTACAGCGCGTGGTTGCTGGTGGGACTGTCGTCGCTGCTGCAGGTCCTGATTTTTCCCTTGCCCGGGCTTTATGTTTGGTCGTGGGTTGCGTTCGCTCCGCTGATTGTGGCCGTGCTGCGGGCGCGACCGGCAGGAGCATTAGAGGTGGACGGCTCCGTTAATCTTCAGGCCGCGACACCGGGGCAGGCGTTTGCGCTGGCGTATGTTTCCGGAATTCTCTGGTACGCCGGGACGTGTTACTGGATTTACGACACGATGCACGAGCATGGCGGGCTGAATGCGCCGGTGGCTGCGCTGGCGCTGTTTCTCTTCTGCCTTTATCTCGGACTCTATCATGGGCTGTTTGGTGTGCTGCTGGGATTGGCGGCCGGACCCGGGCGTGACAATCGCCGAGCGCTGATCGCCGCGCCGTTTCTGTGGGTCGGTGTGGAATTAGCGCGGATGCGAGTTACGGGATTCCCCTGGGATCTGCTGGGCACAGCGCAAGTGGATAACATTTCGCTGAGCCGGGTCGCGACCTGGACCGGGGTGTACGGAATCTCGTTTGAGATCATGCTGGTGAATGTTGCGCTGGCTGCGGCGTTCTTGGTGCCCAGAAAAAAGCGAAGTACGTTGCTGCTCGCAGCGTTGGCGGCGGCCGCGGTGTTGCAGGCCGGAAGGTTGGTGGACGCTCCGGCAATTCCGGCGGATCATGCGGCGCTGTTGGTGCAGGAAAACGTTCCGGTGGATGAGAACTGGACTCGCGATACTTTCGAGCGTACCTTGCGCGACCTGACGGATCTCAGCGTGAAGGCGGAGGTATCCGATTCCTCGTCGTCGAGTGCGATCGCGGGGGCGTGGGGCATGGCGGATTTGATCGTGTGGCCGGAATCTCCCGCGCCTTTTTTCACGAACGATCCGTTGTTTCGCGATCCGGTGAGCAAGATGGCCCGTGCGACTCATAGTTGGGTAGTGACTGGCGCAATCGGTAGCGCTCCCGCGGCGCAGAATGGAGGTTCGGCGAGCACCTCGGCGCCGGAAGTATTCAACTCGGCCGCGTTGGTGAGTCCATTGGGCAAATGGACGTCGCGTTACGACAAGGTGCATCTGGTGCCGTTCGGCGAATATCTGCCATTCCCGCGCCTGTTCGCGTTTGCCGGAGGGCTGACCAAGGAAGTTGGAGAGTTTAAGGCGGGGGCCTCGCGAGCGCCGCTGGATGCAGGAAACAGACCGCTTGGAGTTTTCATCTGTTACGAATCGGTATTCCCGGGCGAAGTGCGGCAGTTTGCAAATAACGGTGCTCAGATCTTTGTTAACATTTCGAATGATGGCTGGTATGGGGACACCGGCGCGTATGCGCAGCATCTGAATCAGACGCGCATGCGAGCGATTGAGAATGACCGCTGGATTTTGAGCGCGACAGATACGGGAGTGACCGCGTCGATCGATCCCTACGGACGGACCGTGGCGCGACTTCCGCGGAAGCAACGGGGTACGTTGATTGCGCCTTATGCCCTCACTTCCGTGACTACGTTCTATACGCGGCACGGCGATTGGTTCGCATGGTTGTGTGCGATAATTTCGGCAGGGGCGCTGCTCACGCGCTTCAAATCAGTAGATAAGATCGGCAAGAAAGCAGAAGTATCTTCATGAATCAAGAGTTCGACCAGGAATATGGCGCGCTGAGCAAAAAGGTGCGCGAGCTCCGGGAGTATCTTTGACTCGGACAAACTCCGTCCCCAACTAAGCGAAATTGAGAAGCAGTCCGCCGACCCGAATTTGTGGTCGAATCCGCAACGCTCGCAGCAAGTGATGCGGGAGAAAAAACGGCTGGAACATTTGCTGGCGACCGACGCCGACTTGGCGCGCCGCGGCGACGACATTGCTGCCTACTTCGATTTGGCGAAGGAAGGCGAAAATGTGGAAGCCGAGTTGCGCCGCGAGATTGATTTGCTGCGCGAGTTGGTCGACAAACTCGAGACGGAGACCCTGCTCTCGGGCGACAACGACGCGCTGAATGCGATTGTGACCATTCATCCGGGCGCGGGTGGAACCGAATCGCAGGACTGGGCCGACATGCTGCTGCGCATGTATTTGCGATGGGCTGAGCGGCAAGGTTTTGAAACAGTTCTGTATGACTACCAGCCGGGCGAAGAAGCGGGGTTGAAATCGGCGACGTTCGCGGTGAACGGCGAATATGCCTTTGGCTTGCTGACGAGCGAGATTGGCGTGCACCGACTGGTACGGATTTCGCCATTCGATCAGGCGAAGCGGCGTCATACTTCATTTGCCAGCGTGTTTGTCTCGCCTGAAATCGACGACAGCATCGAAGTGGTGATCAAGCCGGAGGACATTCGTACTGATACTTACCGTTCGAGCGGCAAGGGCGGGCAGCATGTGAATACCACCGATTCGGCGGTGCGCATCACGCACCTGGCCACGGGGCTGGTGGCGAGTTGCCAGAACGAGCGTTCGCAGCATAAAAATCGCGAGCGCGCGATGAGCATGTTGCGGTCCAAGCTGTACGAGTTTGAAATGGAGAAGAAGCGCGTGGCTACGAAGAAGATTGAAGACTCTAAGCTCGACAACGACTTCGGATCGCAGATTCGTTCCTACGTGCTGCAGCCTTACCGCATGATCAAGGATCACCGCACGAAAACCGAAGTTGGCGACGTGGATCGAGTGCTTGACGGAGATTTGCAGCCCTTTATTCGGGCCTATTTGATGGCGCGCCGTGAGGAAAAACAGGAGAAATAGAGTTGAGTTTGAGTCGTTCCCGAGTATCGGCGCAGAAGAGAAAGTCGCTGTGAAACTTGGCCCGCGGTTTCGACGAGCATTTCTGTTTGCGGCCGATAAACATGCCGGGCAAACGCGGAAGGCATCGACGATACCCTATATCGCGCACTTGATGGGAGTGGCGTCACTGGCATTGGAGTTTGGCGGGGATGAGGATATGGCGATTGCGGCGTTGCTGCACGATGTAGTGGAAGACTGCGGCGGGGCGCCGATGCTCAAAGAAGTGAAACGGCGATTTGGAAGTCGCGTGGCGAAAATCGTGAATGGCTGCACGGACTCTTATGGCGAGCCGAAACCGCCATGGCGGGAACGCAAGGAAACTTATATCCGGCATTTGAAGAGTGCAGATGCGGAAACAAGACTGGTTTCCGCCGCGGATAAACTGAATAATGTGCGTTCGATTCTCTCCGACTATCGCGAAATCGGAGAATCAATCTGGGCGCGTTTCAATGGTGGGCGCGATGGCACTCTTTGGTACTATCGGGCATTGCTGAATGAGTTTCACAGGGGCAGGCCGAATCGGTTGATTCGGGAGTTCGAACTCGCCGTGCGAGAGCTCGAAGCCAAGGCGAAGGTGAAACGTTCATCGGCCAAGGGGTGAATAATGGCGCGCATGATCGATCAAATTCGGGCGTCGAAACTGCCGTCGAACATGATGCAGTTCGCCGCGCGTGGCGCGTTGTCTGTGCCGCCGGAAGAGAATCTTGAAATTCTGGTTTATCTGGTCAAGCACAATAAAGTATTTGGCGATCTTGCGCGAATGACTCTGGCGGGGTGGGATGAGAAGGCTTCCCTGGTTGCGGCCTCCGATCCGAAAACGGCGCGGGAAGTGCTCGACTATCTGGTCTCGCCTGCAAATCTGCGTCCTAAGTTGCTGCCGGCGCTTGTGGAAAATCCTTCCGTACCTGCGAGTGAGTTGGCTAAGGTGGCCATCTGCGCATCGCCAGAAAATATTTCAGCCATGTTGCAGAGCGCGCGAGTGCGGGCGGCCGTGGAAGTTTTGAAATCGCTGAGGTCGAATCCCTACTTGAAGGCGAATGATGCCGCGACGGTTGCTGAGTTGTTAGGCGGAGGCGCTGCTGTTAAGCCTGCGGAAACGGCTGCCAGCGAGGCAATCACGGAAGAGGTCCCTATAGCCGCCGAAGCCACTGCGGCGACTGAAGAAGACGGAGAGGTTCCCGAGGAAACGGTTTCTGCGTATCTGTCTGAACACGCCAAGGAAATTACCGCCGACGAGGGCAAGCCCTTTCAGCCGATTGGCGGGATCATGGAGTTGCTGGGAGCTGACTATTTTCCGGTCTCGGCAGTGCAACAGATTGCAAGAGGTGAGGAGACGACGGGGACGGCCCCGGCAGCGGCTGCCAAACGGTGTGTCGCTGTTCCGGTGGCGGCGAAGCGCGAGAACACGATGCAGAAGATTAATGGCCTGGATGTGAAGGGCCGCATCCAACTGGCACTTAAGGGCAACAAAGAAGAACGGTCGATTCTGATTCGCGACGGGACCAAGGTGGTGGCGCTGGCGGTGCTCGAAGCGCCCAAACTTTCCGATGGAGAGGTGGAGAAGTATGCGCTGCAGAAAAATGTGTTGGAAGCGGTGTTGCGGCAGATTCCGCTGAAGCGGCGCTTTATGAAGAATTACGTCGTGGTGCGGAATCTGGTGTCGAATCCCCGCACGCCGCTTGACCTTGGGTTGGGGCTGATGAAGCATCTCCTAGCGGTGGATTTGAAGAATATCTCCACCAACAAAGAAATCTCTGAAACGGTGCGCAAGCTGGCGATGAAGATGTACAAGCAGAAACTCGACGCCGCCAACAAGAAATAAAATGGCTACACTCTCTCAGGCAGATCCGGTCGCCGAATTGTTGAAGCGAGCAAAGACGATCGCGGTGGTCGGACTTTCGAACGATCCGCTGCGGGCGAGTCACGGTGTTTCCGCCTACATGCAGACCCATGGATACCACATCATTCCAATCAATCCGCGGATCGATTCTTGTCTTGGCGAGAAGGCTTATGATTCGTTGCTCGACGTGCCGGAGAAGATCGATATCGTAAACATTTTCCGGCGGCCTGAATTTGTGGAAGAGGTTGTGGACCAGGCGATCCAACTGAAAATCGCGGCGATCTGGATGCAGGAAGATGTGATTCATGAAAAGGCTGCCGAAAAGGCGCGCGGCGCGGGCATTTTCGTGATGATGGACAGCTGCATTCTGAAGGAACATCGGGCGCGATTCCGATGAGTGGCACCGAATTTCAGATTTCCAAGGAACTGGCCTTAACAAATACCACGCTGGCGTCGTCGCACAAGATCACGTCCTCGGCGAAGTTGCGGACGTCATCCAGAACGCTGATTGCAGAAGCCTCTGGCCTAGTGACGTGCTGAACAAGACGGTCCAATCCATATTCTTCTTCCGCCTGGTTAGAGGCCTCGCTGATTCCGTCACTATAGAAAACAAGTCGCGAACCGGGCGAGAGAACCACCGTTGTTTCTGAATAGACCCCACAGCTCAAGCCCAGCGGCAAACCATGCTCGGTATCGAGGAAGCGTGGTCCGTTATCGTCGACGAGGAGCGGAAGCAAGTGTCCGGCGTTGGCGAATGTAACCTGGCGGGACGCAGGATCAAGGACGGCATAGACCATGGTGACAAATTTCCCCGCAGGAAAGTCTTCCACCAACAGGCCGTTGAGTTTGGTCAGCACCTCAGCCGGAGAACAGCACGCTTCTGCCAGGGACCGCAACATCGCGCGCGTGGCCGACATGAGCAGGGCTGCCGCTGTGCCCTTTCCGGAGACATCGGCAAGAACCAATCCCCAGCGGCCATCAGGGAAGGGGATGAAGTCGTACCAATCTCCGCCCACGGCGCGGGCGGCAATGCTGAGGCCGGAGATAGCAAAACCCGGAACGTAAGGAGAAGCCTTGGGCAGAAGAGCTTGCTGAATGGCGCGAGCTTCCTGAACTTCCCGACTCATCGCTTCGCGCTCGTCTCGCTCCGACTGGAAGCGGCGCGCATTATAGATCGCGACGGCCATGTGATCGCACAGGGCCTGAAGGATTCTAAGTTGCTGGCGGGGAAAGGCATCCAGGTCGGGGTGAGAAGCGGAGAATACTCCTACCAGGCGCTCGCCGACGCGCAGTGGAATCGCCACCTCCGAGCGGGTGGATTTCTCGCAGGCGACATAATACTCATCTTTCCGGACATCTGGCGCGTAGCGCATCTGTCCCGTGGAGGCTACGTAGCCCACCATCCCCTCCTTGCCAATCTTCAACCGGAAACCCTTGCTGTGCACGGAACAACCGTGCACGCCGCCCATCACCATTTCTCCGCGAGCTTCATCGTGAAGATAGACGGAGGTCTCCAGAAGACCGAAGGAATGCGCTACCTCATTGACGATATTGTCAATCAGTTGATCGAGATCGAGAATCGAACTGATCTTATGCGCAGCCTTCTGGAGTTTTTGCAGGCTCTCTACCTGGGTATCGATCTGAGGATGAGCGACGGACAATACGTCGAATACATTTGTGGGAAGCGTGGCCATGGCGCAAACTCCCTGAGGATGACGATACGCTTTGGATGCCGAGGAACGGGACTAAGACTCTCTGTTTTGGCTGGGTTGGTTAGCCGCAGGCCTGTGCATTCGCAAGCGCTTGATCTCTTCCATGCGGTCGCGGATGCGCTTCTCCATGCCTTCATTGGTCGGGCGGTAGTAGATTCGATCGCGCAGATTTTCCGGCAGGCATTGCATATTGGCCACCTTGCCTTCAAGGTCGTGCGCATATTGATAATCCTTGCCGTAGCCTAGGCCTTTCATCAGGCCGGTGGGTGCGTTGCGCAAGTGCAAGGGCACAGGCTCGGCGGCGGTTTGCTCGATATCATGCTGGACATCGCCGTAGGCTGTGTAGAGCGCATTCGACTTAGGCGCGACCGAAAGATAGACAACCGCTTGCGCGAGAGCAAGATTTCCTTCCGGCATGCCGATGAAATCGACAGCGTCCCGCGCGGCCATGCAGAGGGAAAGAGCGTTGGGATCGGCGAGGCCAATATCTTCTACGGCCATGCGGACGACGCGGCGCGCGACGTAGAGCGGATCTTCTCCGGCTTCGATCATGCGGCCAAGCCAGTAGAGAGCGGCATCGGGGTCGCTATTGCGTACGGATTTGTGCAGGGCGGAAATCAGATTGTAATGTTCTTCTCCGGCTTTGTCGTAGAGCAGGATGCGCTTCTGAAGGGCGTCGCGAATGATGTCGTCGGTGATTTCGGAGGGATGGGTGCTGGAGTGTGTTCCGGATGGCTGCGCCAGGCTGGCTGCGACTTCGAGAACGTTGTAAGCGCTGCGCGCGTCCCCACTGGTGTAGCTGGCGATTTTATAGAGTACATCGTCGGATGCGCGCAACTTCATATTGCCGAGACCACATTCTTCGTCCGCGAGAGCGCGCTTCAGCAGTTTTACGATTCGATCTTCGGTGAGGGGCTGCAACACGTACACGCGGCAACGCGAGAGCAAAGAAGCGTTAATCTCAAACGACGGATTCTCGGTAGTGGCGCCAATCAGGCGGATGTTGCCTTTTTCGACGTGAGGCAGGAAGGCATCTTGTTGTGCCTTGTTGAAGCGGTGAATTTCGTCGATGAAAACGAGGGTGCGGGTGCCATATTGGCGGGCGCGTTCGGCGTCGGCCATCACCTGCTTGATTTCTTTGATTCCCACCAGGACGGCGGAGAATTCGATGAACTCTGCCTTGGTCATGTTCGCAATGATCTTGGCGAGCGTGGTTTTTCCTGTGCCTGGCGGACCCCAAAAGATCAAGGAACCGCTGTCATCACGCTCGATCTGGGTACGCAGAGGCTTGCCGGGGCCAATTAAGTGTTCCTGGCCGGCGTACTCTTCGAGCGTGCGCGGACGCATGCGATCGGCTAGCGGGCGGGTGCGGTCGGCGGAGCCAGCAGCATTCGGGATGGATTCGAAAAGTCCCATAAGAAGCTTTTAGCTCTCAGCGAAAAGCCAATGGCTATAGCTTACGTTCTTTGCTTTGCCGCTTCGTACAATATGATACTTGCGGCCACCCCGGCGTTGAGCGATTCCACTTGCGGCACGTGAGGAATGGCGATGGACTGATCCATTTTGGCCATCAGATCCCGCGGCAGCCCGGAGCCTTCGTTTCCGAAAAAGATGGCGGCGGGACTCTTTAAATCTGCTTGATCGAGCGGCGTGCCTTTGTGCGACGAGGTTGCGATCAGGTGCACACTTTGCAATTTCAGCTTCTCGGATACTTCTTCCAGCTTTATGGTTCCCAACCTCCCGTGGCCGTGAATGATGGGCAAACGGAACACCGATCCTGCTGAGGCGCGTACGACTTTTGAGTTGAACGGGCTGACCGTACCTTCTCCAAGAACGACGCCCGAGCAGCCAAAGGCTTCCGACGACCTGAGAATTGTGCCAAGGTTCCCGGGATCCTGCAGACCCGCCAGGATGATAATTGGTCCCACTTGTAGCCGTTCGATCAAATCGTCGAGTGAGAAGTCCTTGAGGCGCACCAGGGCGGCCACTCCCTGCGGTGACTCGCTGGGAACCAGGCTGTCGAATAATTTGTCGGGCAAAAGAAGGGTTTCGACTTGTGCGCCGATCTGCGGAAGGAGGCGCTCGGCGCGGTCCTGGGCAGACTCGCGAAAGAAAACAGCGCTGAAGCGGAGGCCGCTGCGGATGGCCTCTTCCAGGATACGCAGGCCTTCTACGGCGCAATCTCCGGATTCGGTAAGTTCGGCACGCGAAAACGCCTGGCGAAGTTGCTTGACTAGCGGGTTGTGGCGGCCCTCAATGCGACGGAGTCTGTGCTGCGCGCCGAGAGCGGGTTCGGAAGCTTTTTTCATGTGTGCGATGTGAGTGTGAGTGAATGATACGCCAGTCACTCACGTTCCAGTCCCTTGCCGTATTATGATAAGTTTCACAAGCAAAGACATTCCAACAAGAAGCCGGCAGGAAGGAACTCCGTGCGCGCCGAAATCGTAAAAATCAATTGTGATGCACCAGAGAGTTCACTGGTGAAATATGCCGCCGACCAGATTCGTGCGGGCGAAGTGCTGGGCATGCCGACGGATACTTTTTACGGGCTGGCGGCCGATCCCTTTAACCTGCGGGCGGTCGATCGTGTGTATGACATCAAGACACGGTCGCGTCACAAACCGCTGTCGTTGCTGATCGAGAGCGTGGATCAGGCGGAGGAATTGGCCAAGGCGTTGCCGGAGGAGTTTTATGCGCTGGCCCGGAAGTACTGGCCGGGGCCGCTGACCATCATTGTGAAGGCGGGATCGCGCCTGCCTCTGAAAGTAACGGCCAATACGGGGAACGTGGCCTTGCGCGTGCCGAATGCGAAGATTCCGCTGGCGGTGGTCACGGCCGCGGCCATTCCGATCACGGCCACGTCGGCGAACTTGAGTGGCGCGGCTGAGTGTACCAGCGCCGAACAGGTGCACGCACAACTGCATGGCAGAATCAGCATCATCGTGGATGGCGGAACTTCCCCGCGCGACACTCCCTCGACCATTATCGATTTGACCGATGAAGGCGCGCGCTGGAGGGTTATGCGCGAAGGCGCGATTCCGGCCGACGAGATTTCCACGTTTTTTGCCAAAGGATGAACGACGAACTTGCCAACCGGCGCGCGAGTGGCCGCTGGTTATTGCGGCTGGAAGCGTTGGCAGTGCTCGCTCTGGCGGCCTTTCTAGCGCTAACCGCGGTTCGCGTTGTCCATGAGGGCTCACTTCAGCAACTCCATTCCGCCGACGCGATCGTCGTGTTTGGCGCGGCGGAATATTCCGGCCGTCCCTCTCCGGTGTTGCGGGCGAGACTGGATCATGCCTTCGATCTCTACCAGAAAGGGATTGCGCCGGTGGTAATCATCACTGGCGGTGCGGCTTCCGATCCCAGCTACAGCGAAGGCGGCGTAGGTCGCGACTATTTAATGCACCGCGGAATTCCGGAGCGGAACCTGATTGCCGAAACCCAGGGTTCGGACACGGCGCAATCGGCGGCGCGTGTGGGTGTGATTATGCGCGCGAATGGATTGCGTAGCTGTGTGGCGGTGAGCGACTCTTATCATGTGTTCCGTATCAAGAGGTTATTGCAGCGTGAGGGCGTAGGGCCGGTGTATGTGGCACCGCGTTCCGATTCGCGTCCGCACGGGGCTTTGCAGCGCTTCTATGCGGTCACCCGGGAAGTGTGCAGTTATTTGGCGTGGAAGTTAGGCATGACGTAAATGGTTGAGCTGATAGCTTTCTGCCAAGCGCGTCTCCCGCGCCAATTTCCAAGGCTAACCTACCAACCGTTTCTCTCGCGCAAACCCATAATGTGAGCGACGTGATGGCGCCCGTGCCAGGCGTAGAGCGCGAGATTCTTCTCCAGGCTTACCAGGCCTAGTTCGGGATGACGAAAAGTGCGCTTCCAGTCTTCCGGCTTCAGGGAGCGCAGAAGGCGCACCCAACGGGCGTGCAGAGTATCCAACAAGGTGAATGAGACCTCCACGGGAGTAGTCTGGGTGTCGGCGAGTTGTGCCCATCGATCTTCGGCGTAGGTCTTGATCGTCGGGTCGTCTTCGGTGAGCGCGAGTTTGAACCGGATGTAGGCATTGAGATGGCTGTCGGGGACGTGATGCGCGACCTGGCGAACCGTCCAGCCTCCGGGGCGGTAGGGTGTATCGAGTTGCGTGTCTGATAGTCCCTGCACGGCGGCGCGCAGGATTGCCGGCGCCTGTTCGATGTCGCGAATGTAGTTTTGTTTTTGCTCTTCCGAAGTTGGACCCTCGAAATGGAACTTACCGATGGGGTAGCGGAGGTCGGTCATCTTAATTAATCTCCAAGCTACGAAGCTTGCTTGAGAGATGAGCGGCGATACCCAGACGGTTCAGGAAAACCGGCGGGAAGTCAGGATGCTAACTCCACCGTCGCTGCAACGAGTTCGAGATTGCGGCTGTTGCTTCCCAACATCAGGTTCCCGGTTCTCGATCGAAGGGACAACAACCTATTGAAAACTTCACGTTTAGCTAGCCCTGAGGCCACGAGTAATCGGCAGGAGATCTTCCGGTTCGCACCGCTCGGTGTAATCCTCATTCGCGGAGGCAAATAGCACGGTCCCATCGCAGTCGATCACATAAGTCGCGGGAATCGGCAACTCCCAGCTGTCATCCCCGTTCACGAGAGGCAAGTTCACGAACGCGCGCTGATAGACCGCCTTCTGTTCCTCGGAAATGCGATAGGTCAAACCGAACTGCCTCGCGACCTTATTCCGTGCATCGGAGAGCAGCGGAAAGCGCAGCTTGTGCTGGTCGCGCATGAAGAACGATTGCTTCACGGTCTGCGGAGAAATCGCAACCAGCGTGGCGTCTGACCGCTCAATCTCTAGCCGGACGAGATTCATCGCCTCCATCTGTGCAACGCAGAACGGGCACCAGCGCCCGCGGATGAAGCAAAGCACGAGCCGTCCCTTCGCGAGCAAGTCGGAAGAAGCGACGGTCTTGCCGTCGTGATCCTGCAGCTGGAATTCCAGAATTTTTGTGCCGACGGGAAGAATATTCACTGCCAAGCTTTGCTGCTTCAGAGCAGCGATGGCCATCGCATGGACGGCCTGCGTCTCCACCGGAACGTATTTCGCAATCAATTCCTTGCGCTCGGCAAATATCTCGCGCAGAGCACGCGTGTCAGTCTCCGGGCTAGATTCTTCGAGGGATCTCCACTTCATGACGTTAGCTGCTCACGCTGAAACTGGCGAACCGGCAAGGCGCCTTGGTCACTCTCGCACACCACTGATACTTCGGGGTTGCCTGGTTTGACGCGCACCACAAGACTTTTTCCCTCACCGAATCTCTCGACGTAGTCCGTCATTGCCTCGGCCAACAGGAATGACTCTTCGTGGATCCCGGTCTACAGTTCATCCTCGAATCGGTACGAATAGACGATTTCCACACTTGGGCAACTAAATCTGGGCGAACTGACCGGCGGTGCGGTAATGGTCGCATTCACGAGAGGCCACCTACCGGTTCCGGAAATCCTAATCCGTGCATGACAGCGTTAAACACGTTGACGATGGCCTTGAACCCAGACTCTAATAAAATATCCACTAGAATATCCACGTGAGCACCTGAGCCCAGTCTCGATCCACAAGCCGCCCGAGGCGCTAACCACCGCCTACATCCCCGGCATCTTCATCCCCGCCAACCGGCGCGCGAAGCTGGGTTTGCCCATCTGTTTGAACATTTTTTTCATCTGCACATATTGGCGCAGCAGGCTATTCACTTCCTGCACGCTGGTGCCGGAGCCGCGCGCGATGCGCTTACGACGGCTGCCGTTGATCACCTCATGATGATTGCGCTCGTGCCTGGTCATCGAGTTGATGATCGCCTCGACACGGTTGATCTGTTTTTCGTCTACCTTGTCGGCGGCCTTTTGCAGTCCAGAAAATGGTCCGATCGAGGGCATCATGCCGATCAGGTTCTTGATCGAGCCCATCTTCTTCACTTGCCGCAACTGATCTCGAAAATCCTCCAGCGAAAAGCCGTCGCCGCTGAGGGCCTTGCTGGCCATCTCCTGCGCCTTTTTCTTGTCGATCTGCGATTCTGCGCGCTCGATCAGCGAGAGAATATCGCCCATGCCGAGAATCCGGGAGACGATTCTGTCGGGATGAAACGGTTCTAGCGCGTCATACTTCTCACCAACACCAATAAATTTAATGGGCTGCCCCGTAACCTGCCGGATGGAAAGCGCCGCGCCGCCGCGGGCGTCGCCGTCCATCTTGGTGAGCACCACGCCGGTGAGCGAGAGTTTCTTGTGGAACTCATCGGCGGAGCGTACCGCGTCCTGACCGGTCATCGCATCGGCTACGAACAAGATCTCAGACGGATTCAGCAGCTTCTTCAGCGACTGCATCTCATTCATCAGTTCGTCATCGATATGCAACCGCCCAGCGGTGTCGACGATCAGTACGTCACACCCGGAGACGATGGCTTCGCGGCGGGCTTCCTTCACCAAGCGCTCCACTGCCTGGGTAAGCTCCGCGGGCGTAGTCGCGTCGCCCATTTCGCCTTCGTAAATCTGCGCCTTCGCCGTCTGTGCCACAATTCTTAACTGCTCGCGCGCCGCTGGACGATACACGTCGACCGAAACTAGTAGTGGACGGTGGCCGCCGATTTTGAACCAATGCGCCAGCTTGCCCGACGTAGTGGTTTTGCCCGAACCTTGCAGTCCGGCCATGAGCACGACCGTGGGCGGCTGCGACGCGAACTTCACTCGCGCGGTGTCCTTGCCCAGGGTCTCAACCAGTTCGTCGCGCACAATCTTGATGACCTGCTCTCCCGGCGAAAGTGCAGTCAGAACTTCCTGGCCCACCGCTTTGGCCTGGATGCGGTCGATCAATTCTTTGACGACCTTGAAGTTGACGTCGGCTTCGAGCAGCGCCAGCCGGATTTCGCGCAGCGCCTCAGCAATGTTCTCCTCGCTGAGCCGGGCCTGTCCGCGAAGGGACTTAAACGCGCGCTGCAGTTTTTCCTGAAGATCCTCAAACATAAAGGTAACAATGTATTTTAGCAGGCCGAGCAGTCAGCCAAGATCCGTGCAGGAATCACGTCATATTGAATCTCTTGACCGGGGCCAGATCTCCAAGTCCTTTTTAGGGAGGGCACTGCCTTCAATGGGACATCCGGCACAGACACATGTTTACAAAACTCTGGATAGTCGGCGCATGGCCCACAAGTATCCCGACGTTCTGATCCATTGCGTCTTCAGCAGCAAAGAGCGTCGAGATCTTATTCCCAAAGAGAGTCTGCCGAAGCTCTGGAAATACTTCGCGGGAATCGGCCGCAATCACGGAATCCCAGTCCGAGCTGCCGGAGGTATTTCGAACCATTCGCACCTGCCGATTGCGCTCCCGCCAGACATCCGGGTTGCGAAAGCGATCCAAATCCTGAAAGCCAATTCCTCGCGTTGGCTGCATGAGAATGGATTGGAGTTGTCTGGCAGGAAGGTTACGGAACCTTTAGCATGAGCAGTTCGAACAAAGATGCGGTCAGACATTACATTGACCATCAGGGCGAACATCATCGGAAGCGATCTTACGAAAGCGAGTTTAAGTCCATGCTTCGGAAAACGGGCATCACGTTTGATCCGAAGGACGCGTTCCGGTAGGTGCCGTCCCGGCGGGACCTCATTACCATCTCCAATTTCCACCCGGCACTGCCGCGCCGGGCTTTCACATGCCGTGCCTTCGGCACTGGTCCGATGAGAAGACTTAGCTAATTTATCCCAGCTTCGGCCTCACCATCTCGAATCTCTGCATCGTCCTCGTGTACTGCGTTCCCCCCATGCGTCCGATCAGATCCAGCGAGTTCCGATCCAATTGTCCCTCTTTGAGGTGCGCGTCGTTCATGTGAATCGAAACAATCTCGCCGATCACCAGGCTGCTGCTGGTGGGCGCGGGAGAAAAATCGAGAATCTGATGCAGCTTGCACTCCAAGCTGACCGGCGATTCGCCGACTCTTGGCGGACGCACAATCCTCGACGGCTCCGGAGTAAGTTTGGCCAACTCGAATTCGTCCTTCGACGGGTCGTATTCGCCACTGGTCAGATTCATCGCCTCGCGAAGTTCGTAGGTAACAACATTCACGACGAATTCCCGGGTTTCCCGAATATTCCGCAACGTGTCCTTAGCTTCCCCGCGGCCAGCGTCACGTTTGGACCGCCGCAATCCGGGCGCAAATGCCAGCAGAGGGGGATCGACGCAAACCACATTGAAGAAAGAGAACGGGGCAAGATTACGCTGTCCCGACGCGCTCACCGTCGATACCCACGCAATCGGACGTGGTACCACAGAGTTAAGCAGGATGCCGTAGATTTCGCTGTGTGAAAGGTCTGATGCGCTGACGTTCATTCCATCGAGTATATCGTCCGGCGGCCCGCGCTACTTTTCCGCAAACACATCCCTGGCCGCGATCACGGTGTTGCTGTGAATGGTCACGGTATCTTCGACTCTCTGCGCGTAGCCCCCGGCGAAGGTCACCATCACGGGAATGTTTCGCGCCCGGGCCACGCGAAAAACAAGGTCGTCGCGCTTTTTCAATCCCTCGATGGTCAGCGACAGGCCGCCCAGTTGGTCCTCTTTATAAGGATCGGCGCCCGCGAGATAGCACAGCAGATCGGGTTCGGATTGCCGGAGCCCGGAGCTGAGCGCGTTATCGAGCCACGACAGATATTCGTCATCCCCGATCCCATCGGGCAGATCCACGTCGATCGACGACGGCGGCTTCCACTGCGGATAGTTGTTGTGCTGATGCAGGGAGATCGTGAACGCGTCGCCAACATTCGGATTGCGTTGCCGGACTCCCTGCACGCTAACCGGCGAACCCGAGGCGGAGGGCAGCGGATCGCCCGGCGCAAGCTTGCCGGCAAAAATTGCGGCCGTCCCGTTCCCTTGGTGCACGTCGCAATCGACGGTCATCGCGCTGCGAATCTTGCCGTCGTGCTGCAGTCGCCGGATAGCGACGGCCACATCGTGAATCATGCAGAACCCTTCGCCATGGTCGGGGAAGGCATGATGAAAGCCGCCGCCAATGTTTACCGATACGCCGTCAGCTAAAGCTTGCTGCGCCGCCAGGATCGACCCTCCGGCCGCCAGCCAGAATGCCTGAACCAGTTCGGCAGAAAAGGGAACCTCAAGCTGCATCTCTTCGCGCCTGCTGAGCGTGCCGGTCTTTAGTTTGTGCACATACTCGGGCGTGTGAACGAGCAGAATGTCCTGATCACTGGCAGGCTCAGGCTCGAGAAAATTGCCCGCCTCGGCGACCCCGCTAGTCAGCAGCCGGTCGCGGATTCGGCGGTACTTTTCGACAGGGAAGACGTGCGCGCCGATAGGCAGGTAATAGCCGTCGCTGTAGACGAGCTTGAAGGGAAGCATGGCGTGCGTTTCCCATGATACTGCGCCAATCATGCGTGCTGCACGAACGCGATTTGTCAGGCTCAGGATGACAGGGCGGAAAGGGCGATATGCAAGAGTAACTAGCGCTTTTTCCCCGGCTGCACCGCCGGCACTACCATCGTCCTACGTACCGGCACGATCGCGCCCTTTGCCGGATCGGCAGCAGCATTGGCGCGGGTGAGGACTTCCTCCTGGATGTACTGTACGAACTCCTGAATCTGCCGCTGCATCTCTTCCATGCGCTCCCGCATTTGCAGGATAATGGCCATGCCGCTAATGTTCACTCCCAGATCGCGCGCCAGCGACAGGATAAATTCCAACCGCTGCAAATCCTCGTCGGTATAGAGGCGCGTATTGCCTTCGGTCCGTGACGGCTTCAACAGCCCTTCGCGCTCATAAAGGCGCAAAGTCTGAGGATGAATGCCGTACATCTCGGCCACCGCCGAGATCATATATGCGCCTTTGGATTTGCGTTTGGTCATCTGCCGAGACCTTGTCCGTCACCAATTTACAACAAAAACAACTCGGCCACGGATTCGCGTTGATTCTCACGGATCAAGCAACTAAATCCATGTTCATCCCTGCAAATCCGTGGCCGATAAATCCGCTAAGCCGCGGGCTCAGCCTTCTGTTCAGCCGCAGCCCATCCCTGCGGCTTCAACAGATGATTGACCGCGTAGGCCACAAAGCCAGCCGCAATCAGAATCATGCCGAACTCAAACGAACTCATGTTCCACACCTGCTCATGCTCGCTGCGGATAATGGAAAAGCCCAGCAAGAGCATCGGCGGAATGCCAATCGCGATCGCCCCGAACAATCCGCCGGGAACGCGGAACGGGCGGGCCAGTTCCGGTTCGCGGAAGCGCAGCACCGCCAGCGCCACAAATTCCAGCATGAGGCTGAAGCCATAGAGAAGGATGTCGAGCGTCACCAGCCGGGCAAAGCCCAGTCCGAGGCACATCGCCCATCCCATAGCCAGCGCCACAATAGCCACCCAGGGCGCCCGCGACTTCTTCTGCAGCTTGGCAAAGATACCGGGCAGCATCCCATCCTGCGCCATGGCCAAAGGCAGGCGCGAGTAGCTCATCACCAGCGCATTGAACATGCCAAAGGCGCTGATCACTCCACCGAGCACCACCCCGATCCGCAACAGTGGTCCGCCAAGCAAGCCCGCGATGTCTGCCCACGACCCGGTTTCCCAGGCAGTCGACTTAAGCCCGGTCATCCACAAGGCGACGAAGGGAAGCACGTAGCTCAAAGCCACAATCGCTACCGCCACCAGCATGGCCCGAGGATACGTCCGCTGCGGCTTCTCTACTTCCGTGGCAATGGTCGAAGCGTTATCCCATCCCATGTAGTTCCACATGCAGATGAGCAGCCCGCCGAGAATGTCGACGCTTGAAGTGGTCGGTTTAGTAACGGCATTGGCCAAGGCGCCAATTTTGAAGGGAGCCAACAGCACGATGGCAACGAACGGCGCCGAGAGCGCGAAAAATAGCCACAGCGAAGTGAGTGAAACCACCTTCACTCCGGCGATATTCAAAATCGCACAAACAATCACCACGGCCAGCGCAACCCACCATCCTCGATTCCCCTCCTGGAACCACGGGAACATGCGGGTCAGGTAGGCCACGAACAGGGTGGGGTAAATCGCCATATCGAAGATCGACGCCACCAGCGAGAGCCAGGCTTCCTGAAATCCCCAGAAATTTCCCATGGCGCGGCGCACCCATGCGTAGTAGCCGCCTTCGTAAGGCAGCGCGCTCGAAAGCTCGCCGATCATGAACGCTGTCGGCAGGCTCCAGAGCAGCGGGGTAAGGAGCAGGATCAGAATCGCGCGTCCATACCCGGCGCCGTGCACAATGTCTTCCGTGCCATAAGTTCCGCCCGACACCATAAAAAAAGTGGCGGCGACCAATGGCCACAAGGTTAGGCGAACGAATCTTTTCCGGTTGGGGGCCGCGTTAGGAACGACGGCGAGAGGTTGGAGGTTCTCTGTCTGTTGCGAGGCGCTAGCTGTTGCCAATTTCTATGTCTTCCTCCTCAAGCGACTCACTCTCAGCTACTCCGCAGCGGGCTGGACTTTCTCAATAAGAGTGCTCGAGCTTTCTGGTTTGGTTAGATTCCAGAAATTCCGCTGGAGTTAGTTCGCATTTGAGAGATTACGGGAAATCTGAAACGATGCAAGAAAAATGTGAAATTTTCTTGGGAAAGTTTTGGCAAGGAGGTCAGCGACGGAAGTAACGGCGAAGCCTTCACCCCAGCGGCCCTAGGCAAACGCAGGGAACAAACGGGAGCCAAGTCCATTGCCGTGTTGCCACGGTCGATTTATCATGCCGCGACCGCTTCGGAGGCGGACCTAATGAGACTACCGTTTCTCTTTGTTCTAGCTCTCTCCCTGTTTGTTCTTTTCGCCGCGTCAGCCACCTACGCTCAAAACGCTTTTACTCCCGACCAGGTGAAGTGGGGGCCTGCCCCCCCCTTCATTCCTGCAGGCGCGCAACTCGCCGTCCTGGAGGGCGATCCCATGGCGGCGTCCGGCGACTACACCATCCGGCTGAAGTTGCCGGATGGATACAAAGTCGCTCCTCACACCCACCCTTATCGCGAAAATGTCACTGTCTTGTCAGGCACTCTCAAAGTCGGCATGGGGGATCAATTCGACACCAGCAAAATGATGAGTTTCGGCTCAGGCAGTTTTGCTTATCTCGATCCGGCTGTGCACCACTATGCGGCCGCTTCCGGGGAGACGGTGATCCAGATCCACGGAATGTCGCCGGCAAAGTTCAACTACATCAATCCGGCCGACGATCCCAGCGGGAAGAAATAAATAAAAGGGCTCGGGCTTTGCGCCGCCGAGCCCCTTTTCTAGTTCAGTTCTCCTTCGCTCACAACTCGGTACCAGGTCCTTGGTACTGCAGTCACACTTTCTTCCAAAGTTCTTCCCGCGGATCCTCAGGATTCAGCTTGGCCAGTTCCTTCAATAGCTCTTTGGTCCGCTCGTCTCTAGGCATCGGCACAGTCACGGTAATTTCGACAATCTCATCTCCGCGGACGCCTTCTTTGGTGGCCGAAGGCACGCCTTTCTCGCGCAGCCGCAACTTCTGCCCGGACTGCGTCCCCGGAGGAATCTTCAGCAGCGCTCGTCCATCGATCGTCGGAACCTCAATCTTCGCCCCCAACGCCGCTTCGGTAGCGCTCACCGGCACGGTGAGATAAATGTCGTCACCGTCACGCCGGAAAATCGAATGCGGTTCGGTGCGAATGATCACATAAAGATCGCCAGCCACACCGCCGTGCGGCCCGGCGTTGCCCTTACCCGCCAAGCGAATTCGCTGTCCGTCGCGCGTCCCTGCCTTGATGCGCACTTCCAGCGGTTCCGTGCGGCTCACCGTGCCCTCGCCGTGGCACGTCGGGCAGGGGGAGATATTTTTTCCCGTTCCCTGGCAGCGCGGACACTGCACATTGAACTTCATTCGCCCGCCGGTTTGCGTAATCTGCCCCGTTCCGTTGCACTCAGGACACTTTCCCGGAGCTTCGATGTAACCCTGCCCATGACAATTCGAACAGACATCCTGCCGGGTAATGTTCAGCCGCATCACGCCGCCACGAATCGCCGTCCAGAACGGCACATTTACCTGATATTCAAGGTCTGTGCCCGCCTCCGGTCCATCCTCGGCCGCAGCTGCCCCTCGCCCGCCGCCGAAAATTCCCGAGAAGATATCGCGGAATCCGCCGCTGCCTCCCGTGCGCCGGCTGCGCCCCGCGCTGTCCGCCAGATCGGAAAAGTCGAAACCCCCGAAATCAAAAGGAACGCCCTGACCGCCCGCTTGCCCTGCTCCTCCAGAAAATCCTCCCGGCGCACCTCCGGCAAATCCGCCCGCTCCGCCGCCCCGCGCATACGCCTCTGCGGTCGCCGGATCGATATTGTCGGAGTAGAACCCGACCTGATCGTAGATCTTTCGCTTCTTGGGATCGCTGAGAACGTCATTCGCCTCGGAGAGCGTCTTGAACTTTTCCTCCGCCGATTTGTCCCCGGGATTAACGTCAGGATGGTATTTGCGCGCCAGCTTGCGAAACGCCTTGCGAATGTCTTCCGCAGACGCGGACTTCTTCACTCCGAGAATCTCGTAATAATCTTTTTTTGCAGTCGTAGCCATTAGAAATATTTGGGTCGAGATATTTGGGTGCCGCGCTTCTCGCCTCTTTTGCTAGAAATGGGGCTCTTCGCTCGCTTACTTAATTAGGCAGCCTGTGTCTGTCCTCTTGTAACACCACCAGCGTTCCCGACTCAGCCGCATCCTCGTACACCGGGATCGGCCAGGCTCCCGTCGGCGTGGAAACCAGCACCCGCCACCCCTTCTCATCGTCGGCAAGACTTAGAAAATAAGTCTGCTCATTCACTTGAAAATCCATTTCACTCTCCACGTTGAAATTTCGTGTGACTCTGTCATCTGAGCGGAGTTTCCGTTCGCGGAGCGAAAGGAAATGTAGTCGAAGGACCCCTTGGGGCCGATCCCAGCAGCGCCCACCAGGGACTTCCTTCATCGACCGTTGATCGCTTCCCCGGCAAACGCCATCTGTGCCTCCACTTCTCCGCCAAATCATCCCACCGCGGATTCTTCGACTCGAGCAAAGCAATCTTCTTCGCCCGCGTCCATCCCCTCAATTGCATTTCGCCTCCGATGCCCTTGTGAGCATCGTCAAAGCTCGCGCAATACACCAGCCGGTCGCAGCAATACTTGCTGGCAAACCCTATTCGATCTCGCCATTCTTGTGCTGGAGTGCCCGCCGATAAATGCTATTCGTCATTCCGATGTACAACGTGCCTGTGTGGCTGCACACGATGTAAACGAAATACTCATGAGCTTTCACGTGGCCTGTCATCTCGGGCGAACGCGGTCGAAAGACCCCATATCCGTGAACGCCAGCACGAACCCGTCAGGGAGTTTCCACAACCCACTCACGGCGTCGTGAAAACTCCTCTACGCGTTCATCTCGCTACTTGCATCCAAGGGGTCCTTCGACTTCGTGGCTGCTTCGCGGAGCGAAGCAGCCACTCCTCTCAGGATGACAAGGTGGGGCGATTACTTCTTGTCCTCAACATCCACGTACTCAGCGTCGATCACGCCTTCGTCCTTTTTCTTCTGGCCGTCGCCATTACCGGACGCTGCGCCGTCCACCGGACCGCCAGGAGCACTACCCGCGCCCGGCGTCGCCTGTGCCGCCTTGTACATTTCCTCGGCTAGCTTGTGCGAAGCCTTGGTCAGAGTCTCGCGAGCTTTATCCATCTGCACCTTGTCATTCGATTCCAGTGCCTTCTTGGCATCGGCTACAGCGTTCTCCACCTCGCCACGATCCGAGCCCGAGATCTTATCTCCCGACTCGCGCAGCGTCTTTTCGACGTTGTAGACCATGCTGTCGAGCTGGTTCTTCGCCTCGATCGCCTCCCGCTTTGCCTTATCTTCCGCCGAATGCGCGTCCGCTTCCTTGGCCATACGCTCGACCTCTTCCTTCGACAGTCCAGAAGAAGACGTGATCGTAATCTTCTGGTCCTTCTGCGTGGCCGTATCTTTCGCGGTCACGTTCAAGATGCCGTTGGCGTCAATGTCGAACGTCACTTCAATCTGCGGCACGCCCCGCGGAGCCGTCGGAATCCCGGTCAAATGGAACTTGCCCAGAGTCCGGTTCTGCGCCGCCATGGGACGCTCGCCTTGCAGCACATGCACCTCAACCGAGGTCTGATTGTCCGCCGCCGTCGAGAACGTTTCTGTCTTTTTAGTAGGAATCGTTGTGTTGCGCGGAATCATCGGCGTCGCCACGCCGCCCAGCGTCTCAATCGATAGCGACAGCGGAGTCACGTCCAGCAGCAACAGGTCTTTCACTTCGCCGCCCAGAACACCACCCTGAATCGCCGCGCCAATTGCCACCACTTCATCGGGATTCACTCCCTTGTGGCCCTCTTTGCCAAATAACTCCTTCACCAGCGCCTGAATCCGCGGCATACGCGTCTGCCCGCCGACCAGTACCACTTCATTGATCTTGCTGGCATCCACGCCTGCATCTTTCATGCACTGTTTGCACGGTCCAACCGACCGCTGAATGATATCTTCCACCATTCCTTCCAGCTTCGCCCGCGTCAGCTTCTTCACCAAATGCTTCGGACCGCTGGCATCCGCCGTGATGAACGGCAGGTTGATCTCGGTCTCCATCGTGGTCGAAAGCTCGATCTTCGCCCGCTCCGCCGCATCGCGCAGACGCTGCAAAGCCATTTCGTTGCCTTTGCCGCGCAGGTCGAGACCTTCATCCTTCTTGAACTCATCGATCAGCCAGTCGACAATCCGCTGATCCAGGTTGTCGCCGCCCAGGTGCGTGTCGCCGTTGGTGGCTTTGACTTCAATCACGCCTTCGCCCACTTCCAGCACGGAAATATCAAACGTTCCGCCGCCAAAGTCGTACACCGCGATCATCTCGTCTTTCGTCTTGTCGAGGCCGTAAGCCAGCGCCGCCGCCGTCGGCTCATTGATAATGCGCTTCACTTCCAGCCCGGCAATCTGCCCGGCATCCTTCGTGGCCTGCCGCTGCGCGTCGTTAAAATAGGCGGGCACAGTAATCACCGCCTCGGTCACTTTCTCGCCAAGGTAATCTTCGGCCGCCTTCTTCAGCTTCTGCAAAATCAGCGCAGAAATCTGCGGAGGCGTGTACTCCTTGCCCTGCGCCATCACGGCCACGTTGTCGCCCGACTTCACGACTTTGTAGGGCACCATCTTGATCTCTTCCGTCACTTCGTCGAAGCGCCGCCCCATGAAGCGCTTGATCGAATAAACCGTGTTCTCCGGATTGGTGATGGCCTGCCGCTTCGCCACCTGCCCCACCAACCGCTCTCCAGTCTTGGTAAAACCAACCACGGAAGGCGTAGTTCGCCCTCCTTCTTCATTGGCAATCACTTTGGGCTCGCCACCCTCCATCACCGCCACGCAAGAATTGGTCGTCCCAAGGTCAATCCCAATAATCTTGGCCATAATCGTCTCCTTACTTATTCCTTTGAAGCAAATAAGTGCTTTGTAATCAATCTCATTATGATTGCCAACAATCCCATGCTAAGACCTGAGTGGAATGCTGTCAAGGTTTAGATGCTATGGGAAGGCGCGAAGTTGCGAAGAATGGAAGGCCGAATCGGGCAGGGAAATTGGGAGCCAGCACAGCTCGTGTGAGGACGGGCACCTTCGCCCGTCCATGCCGAGCAACGCTCGGCTCGTTCTCGCTCGCGCCCGTTTCGAGGAATTAACTAGGGGAACTTGGCCACCAGCACTCTGAGGAGGGAAGCAATTCTGGAGCATATCTCCGCTTCACCCATCCCTCGCAGATTGCCAAACCAGATGAAGAGGCGGACAAACTTGCGGCGATGGGGAAGAGCCAATGAAGCGGGTCGTACACCACGGCGACTAGTAGGAGAGGAGCGTTAACGAGCCACGCGACCCAGCGCAGAGCGCGCAGCCACGGCAGCGCCGGACGCAAATTCGCTTTCCAAACTCGCGCGACACCGACCCATGCGCCGCAAGTGACAACGCGAAATGTCCTCACCTGCTAGAGCGATTGCTCTTCGCGGGCTGCTCGAATCACCCGGTTAATGTCGCGAAGAGCTGAGGGTCGTGCCCTTTTTGCGTGCCGTCGCACGGATGGCGGCGGCGACCTTCTTTTCCGGCGCGATGGTTTGGATGAGATCCAGGACGCTCATGATGACCACCTAGGGCCCGCCACGCTTGTCTACGATAAAGCGGGCATTCTCCGTCCGTGCGCGGCGCATAATCTGGCCAAATTGCGTTCGAGCAGCTAGCGCCGAGACGATTTTAGGCACGGGGTTGATTGAGGTTGCCGTGAACTGATTAATTACTTGACCCGTTGTACTCTGCCAGGGTGCCCCACTTCTCGCTTCTTTTGCGAGAAGCGGGCTTCCGAACTGCCGCCCGGGCACCAGCGCCAGCGGTGCCCTCCGAGTCCTCTACCTCACCGGAATCAAATCAAACTTCCCGGACGATTCCGCATAGAACAGCGCGCCCTCTTTCGCGTCGCCGCCGCTCCAGTGTTTGTGTCCCCCGGGGACGAGCAAGAAGTCGCCCGCGGCTACGCGCTTATCGCCGGCGTCGTCCTTGTACAAATATGCGCCCTTGATGACGACGATCCAGACATCGTTCGTGTGCGTGTGCATTCCGGAATCTTCTCCCGGCTCGAACTTGGTAAAAGTTCCGTGCGCTCCCTTATCTGGGTCGCCCCAGATTTTAGCCTGGGACACACCCTTGACCGTTGGCGTGTAGTTCGCCTGATCGGCGGTGACAAATACGACTTTTTTCATTTCATTCTGCCCGTGTACCCACCCCACCGACCACGCGACCATGATCGCAGCAGCTACTCCAGCCACCAACAGTGATCGTTTCATTCCATTCTCCTTATTTTCCGTCGCACTTTCTGATTGAACCCCAAGGCAGACGCATCTTACACCCCCGCAGGCTGGGTGCCCTAGGCCTAGCGTTCTTTACGTTCTTTACCTGATGTGGGATTCCGCTCGCCACCGCGCTCAATGCGAGGATTGCAAGTACGGCTCTGGATCAATCAGCTCGAATCCTGGTGTGTGCTCCACCATTGATCGAAGCCAGAAGGCATGTCCCTTTACGAAAAGAAGAATGATCCGGTCGCCGAGAGGCACGGCCGACGGAGTTCCGGGAATGGCGCCATCCTGGGGCTGAAGAAGGCGCCCAGCAAGGATTTCGATCCGTCGGTCGCGGGAACCTACAAGGCGATCTTCTACCAAAGAACAAACGCCCGCTCGAGGCCGGGCGGCGTGGAGGCGGGCGTGTCTACTCTGCTCATGCCACACTGGCCGTAACCCAGCAGCGGGCGCGTGACCGATCCTCAAGGCAACCAGTTCCTCCAGGCAAAGCTTGTTCCGGTCGTCGACACTTCTTACTCTTTACGGTAGGGCGGCTGAGCTGACTGATCCGCTTTTCGCGTTTACGACTGCAAAGTCTCCACAGGACGTTTTCGTGACCTTCATGGGCCGGACCCTGCTGTTTGCCTCCTTCAGCGCAAACCTGCTGTGGACGCCGGGAGCCACTTACAACTATCTTTACGGCGTCGGCTTGAAGTAGCCCGGTTCCGGCTTCTACGCCTCATGCTTCAGAGAACTTCACCGAACTGGATGAATACGAACACCTCCTCGACGATGGCTGACGCCTGGCTTGTATTACCATCCAAACGATGAGTTCGCGTCTTGCTCGTTGGTTGGCTGATCCTCTTGTTCTGTTGTGCCTGGCCGCCGGTCTGCTGGCGTTCGTGGTCCAGTCCGGTGAGTTGGGAACGGCCGATACGATGCATCGGCTCCAAACCACACACTGGTTTTGGACCTCCGAACCGCAGGTTTTTCCCAACGAATATCCAGAATTTGGCCTGCACGGACGCGGAGGCCAGCTTTATGGCTGGTACGGAATTGGCCAATCTTTGCTCATGCTGCCCGCCGATTTGGCGGGAACCTGGATCGCGCACTGGCACATTTTCTCTGCATACAGCGACGACCCCGCGGTGCGCAGCATTGTGGTGAGTTATAGCACCAACATTTTTGTAAATGTGCTGACCGCGTTGATCGGATTTCGGCTGCTCCGCCAATTGCGCTTCAGCGTGCGGGAATCTGTATTCGGTCTGCTCGCGCTGATGTTTTGCACGACCCATCTGCACTATACGCAGAACATGATGGAGAACAACTACATCATGCTTCTGACGTTGGCCGGATTTTCTTTTCAATACGAATGGCTGCGAACCGGCAGCACTCGGGCGCTGGTTCTGGGCAGCGCCGCTCTCGGATTGAACCTGCTGACGCGGCTAACCACAAGCTTGGACCTGGGCGCGGCCGGTATATTTCTGCTTCTCGTGCTGTGGTTTGAGCGGGCGAGTGGCTCCGACCTTTGGCGGAAATTCGTGGCCTATTGCAAGGTCGCAGTACCGGTATATGCATTCTTTGCTTTGGTCGATCGCCTCTACCAGTTTTATCGTTTCGGATCGTTTACCAATACGTACGTATCGTTGTTTGCCAACGAACAGCGGTTGCAGGATCCGACGCTGCTGGCGAATTTTCCCTGGACCACGCCTTTTTACCAAGGCTTTCTCGGCCCGTTGTTCACGCCGGAGAAATCGACTTTTCTTTTCGATCCTCTGTTGATACTCGCGATCCTGCTGCTCGTGGTGCTTTGGAAGAGGCTATTGCCGGAAATCCGCGCCTATGGCGCGATGTCGCTGTTATTGCTGCTTAGCTATGTCAGCTTTTACGCGAGGTATACCTATTGGGCCGGAGATTTTGCCTGGGGCGATCGTTACGTTTCGACTTCGGTGGAATTGGCGGCGCTCCTGGCCGTGCCGTTGTTGCTGCGCTATCGCGCCAATCTCAGCGCATGGACCTGGCGAGGGGGAATGGCTCTGATCGCAGCAAGCCTGATCATTCAGCTTGCTTCGCTCGCCTTCTGGCTGCCGCTTGAGATCTACCAGATGGAGACGCTTGGCCATCCCACGTTCGTGATCGCGCTGCGCCTCAAGAACATCGCGGCATTTGCTCTGGGCAAAATGCAAGCGTGGGGATTGAACAACGAATCCATGAAGCAGGATGCGTGGGATTACGTTCACATCACGACCTGGAATTTTCTTCCGTTCGTGTTGCGAAGAGTGGGAGCGGCGCCGAAGTGGGTGGTGGATGTTGCGTTCGCAGTATGGGGAGCAGCGATTGGCGGACTGGCCACGGTTTTGTGGCGCCTGAGGATGATCGCCAAGTTCCTGCGTCTCAGGCAGCTAGAAGTGTCGTCCGATTAGCTATCTTTGCGATACAGCAGATCGCGCATGGCTTGCTTTCGTGCCGCGTTCACTTCGCTGGCATTCTTGCGCTCGTCGGCATCCATGCGGCGCTTGGTTACAGGGTCAGCCTTTTCGGGAGTGCTGCACTCCGGACAGCGGTCGGCGAACCCGGGCTTGTCCGGCTTGAGCTCGAATTCTTCCGAGCAGTGGCTGCAGATTTTGATGGGGAAAGCCATATGCCCTCAACGGTGCGATGCTGATTACCATTTTAAGAAGTGGATCGCCGGGGTGCAATCTCGGGCTTGCCGGTTACCTCACTGTGGCCGACTTGGCTGAATTCACGGCAGGTGGCCTAACGCGTGTATGGTAGAATGGTTTTATTGATAGGTAGAAGGGTAGAATAATGAGCTTGAATATCAAAAATGAAGAGACGCATCGCCTGGTCCGGCAACTCGCCCGGCTGACCGGCGAGAGCATGACTTCCGCAATCGAGCAAGCTGTTCGGGAACGCCTCGATAGAGTTCGTGCGGTCCGGGGCGACGGCATGGCAGAGCGACTCCTCAAGATCGGGAAAGAATGCGCCGCCCATCTGAAAGAGCCCTACCGGTCGATTGATCACGGCGATCTACTGTACGACCAGAAGGGGCTGCCCAAGTGATCCTGGATACGTCGGCGATCATTGCCATCCTGCGCGACGAACCAGAAGCGTCCGCGATGGCGCAGGCCATGGAGCGCTCGGAAACCTTTCGCGTTTCGGCGGTGAGTTATGTGGAAGCAGCAATCGTCATCGACAGTAGCCGCAGCCCGGTGTCCAGCCGGCGTTTTGACGATTTTCTGCGCGAGGCGGAGGTTGTGATCGAATCCGTGTCACCGGAGCAAGCGCGGATCGCGCGTGAAGCGTATCGCGATTTTGGCAAGGGCCGCCACAAGGCGGGACTCAATTTCGGTGACTGCTTTGCCTATGCACTGGCGAAGGCTCTGAACGAGCCATTGCTATTCCTAGGCGATGACTTTCGCCATACCGACATCGAAGGGGCGGCCGATTCTGGGTCGTGAGTGAGATGGCGATTTGCGACAGTTACCGCCGCCACATTCTTACTAGTCCACTTCGTAGAACCATGTACCAATTTGGCTTCAACGGCTTAGAGACATACGCATAATGCTTGCCGGGGTTCTTGCGCGCGTCCGCATCCAGAGTCTTGGCTGGTGAAGTTGATGTAGGCGTGAGCTCCGGAGCTGAGTAAACGTGGCCTGCACTCGAACCACCGGTGCATAGGCCACTGGCGCGGGCGATCAAAAAGACTGCCCCAGGAAAATCGGTTGCACGCACGAGCCCCTCTGCTAGCGACAGTTTTCTGAAGAGCGAGCGATACTCGTCCCAACGCTGCAGAGCTAAAACCAATATCTTCACGAGCCATTTGTTATGGTTGTCAAGGAGTGTGAAGACTGCTGCGATTCGAGTTAGCCGAGCGTCCTGTTCTGCCATTTTGAGCAGCTTATCGAATGCGTCTGTGTTTTGTTTGAATCTGGATTCAAGCTCCGGGTCAATGAGGCCGTGGACGTCCGCCTCATTCGGCTTAAACGCCTGTGCTGGGGCAACGAGCGAGTCGTTGTCAAGCTTGGCGGCTCCGCCCGTGGCGGAGATGGTTTCCGAATCGCTAGAACTCGCCTAGAATTCGGGCAGCACAATTCTCTCGAACACGTGCGTCGGTTACTCCACCGTGACCGATTTAGCTAAATTCCTCGGCTGATCTACATCGCAGCCGCGACGGACCGCAATGTGATAGGCCAACAACTGCAGGGGAACGATCTCGAGAATCGGCGAAAGTTCTTCCGGCGCTGCCGGAACATAGAGCACGTGGTCGGCGGCTTCTTTGATTTCTTCGTCGCCCTCGGTGGCCAGTGCAATCACCACGCCAGAGCGTGCCTTCACTTCTTTCAGATTGGACATCGTCTTCTCGTAGCGCAGCATGGAGTCGGGATCATTTACATCGCGCGTGGCAATGACGACTACCGGCAGGTTTTCGTCGATCAAGGCATTGGGGCCGTGCTTCATCTCGCCGGCGGGGTAACCCTCGGCGTGGATGTAGGAAATCTCCTTGAGCTTGAGCGCACCTTCAAGCGCGATGGGATAGTGGATGCCGCGTCCTAGGAAAAGAAAATCCTGGGCACGCTGGAAGCGTTTGGCCAGGTCTTCGCATTTTTCATCGTGGGTGAGAATGTTTTCGAGCTTGCCGGGAATGAGCGTAAGCTCCTCGGCCGCGGTACGGATTTGCTCCGCGCTCATGGTGCCCCGCACCTGCGCGAGATATAAAGCGAAGAGATAAAGCGCAGTAAGCTGGCAAGTAAACGCCTTGGTCGAGGCCACGCCGATTTCGGGGCCGGCGTGAGTGTAAATGGTTCCCGCCGCCTCGCGCGTGATCATGGAGCCGACCACGTTGCAGATGGCGAGAGTGTGCGAGCCTTTGGCTTTGGCCTCGCGCTGAGCGGCAATGGTATCGGCGGTTTCGCCGGACTGTGAAATCACGAGTGTAATCGTGTCCGGGGCAACGATGGGATCGCGATAGCGCCACTCGCTGGCGTAATCCACTTCGACGGGAACTCGCGAGAAACTCTCCACCATGAACTTGCCGGCTTGCCCGGCATGCCAACTGGTTCCGCAGGCGACAATGTTGATTTTTTTCGCAGCGCGGAATTGAGCCTCGCTGATTTGCATTTCATCGAGAAAAATGTGGCCGGTATCGAGCGAAACTCGTCCCAGCGTAGTTTCGCGGACGGCTCGCGGCTGCTCATAAATCTCCTTGAGCATGAAGTGCTTGAAGCCGGCCTTTTCCGCCATGATGGGATCCCAGGTCACATGTTGCACCTGGCGCTGGATCGACTTTCCGTCGAAGTCGGTAAGCTGCACGCCCGCGGGAGTGACCACGGCGAGATCGCCATCGGCCAGAAAGAAAATATCACGGGTGTGAAAAAGAATCGCGGGAACGTCGGAGGCCACAAAGAATTCGCCGTTGCCCAGGCCAACCACCAAAGGGGGGCCGTTCCGCGCAGCCACGATTTTGTTCGGATCGTCGACGCAGATGACTGCCAGAGCGAAGACTCCCGAGAGTTCTTTCACCGTGCGGCGAACCGCATCTTCCAGTGCCGGCCGGTGGCCGTTGCCGGTTTTGAAAAGATGCTTCTCGATCAAATGGGCAATGACTTCGGTATCGGTTTCGGTAGAGAACTTGTGACCTTCTTCGATCAGTTTCTTCTTCAGGCTGAGATAGTTCTCCACAATGCCGTTGTGTACAACCACGATTTTGCCGGTGCAATCGCGATGCGGATGGGCGTTTTCTTCGGTGGGGCGTCCGTGCGTGGCCCAGCGGGTGTGGCCGATGCCGTAGGTGCCGTCGAGTGGCTTGAGGCGGATGGCTTCTTCCAGATTGCGCAGCTTGCCTTCCGCGCGCCGGAGTTGCAGCTTGTCTCCATTGCCGGCGACGGCAATTCCGGCTGAATCGTAACCGCGATACTCGAGCCGTCTGAGGCCCTCAATGATGATAGGGACTACTTCCTTCTTGCCGACATACCCAACAATTCCGCACATGAGGACACTCCGGAAATTCAGTCTGCGAGGGAGCAGCGAAACTCTTCAATGACCGGGTTGGTAAGAACCTCTCGAGCAATGCGCTCGACTTCGCTTTGGGCCTCTTCGCGGCTCAACCCGCCGTTAAGCGTGAGTTCGAAGTACTTTCCCTGGCGGACTTCTTCCAAACCCTTGTAGCCCATCTTCTTGAGAGCGCCCTGAATGGTCTTGCCTTGCGGATCGAGGACACTCTTCTTGAGGGAGACGTAGACGTAGGCTTTCATGGAAACACCCATTATACGTCAGCAATTCAGAAGGTTGAGCAAGCGCGCCGTGAAAGGAAGCCAAATACGGTTACGGAAGTTTTCGCTCATTTAAGGGCGAAACGAAAAGGTTTCCATAAGGAACCAAATGGTTCGATAGCTCAACCCTCGCTGCTGAGTTGTTTGATCCTTTTCTCTAAGTCAGCTTTGGCGTGCTCCAGCATGGCCCGATGCCGGCCGTCGTGGCTGAGGACCAGTTGTTGAGCTATATTTTGCAGCGAGAGGCGCAAGTTCTCTTTTTCACGCAACAGAGCCGACTGTTCCCGCGTGAGTCGCGGTTTTTCGGATGTGGTTCTGGCGGCAGCGTCTTCCTGTTGTGCCTCAATAGCCTTGCTTTCCCAGCCCCGGGCCATCCCTGAATTATAGCCCGTGGAACATCTGAGAGAGCACGTCGGATCCCCACCAATCCCATTCCGGGCAGAGTCTGCTACGAAAAACGGAATTGAGACAACTAAACGTTGATCGCAGAAAGGTCGATCTATAATGCGACCCAGAACCTGTAGATGTTATGACAACTCTTCGAGGGGCGCAGTCGCCGGCAGCTTTTATTTAATGTGTCCCTTTAACACGCCGAAGCGGCTAGGAGTCTGTCGGGAATAGGGAAGCACAGTTCAGTATTTCTGCCAAGCACCTTGATCTTGAGTGCCTAAGAATCGGGGGGAAGTCGAGGTTTTGCCCCCCGATTCCTTCCTGTACACGTCCGCAAGAGCCCACGTCGAAGGAAGGCAAGGTCCTCATTCTGAAGCAAGCCGAGGCAGGCGAAGTTTTGGGCTTTAAGCGCCGCGGTTTCCGGAACGAACTATGAAATGACAGCCGAACTACTACGCCATGCCAGCTAAATTTTATCGGCCGTCAGGATTTAATGACCCTGCTGCAGTCCGAGTGCGAAGTTGGGGTGCATGCCGCGCAATCCCTGAGCCGCGAATTCCAAGGCGCTTATCGCGACATCCATGACTTGGTACTGGCCCGCTCATCATCGGGAAAGCTCGCCAGACTGCTGTATCCTGCGCTCCGCCGGGTGCTCAGGAAATGGACGAACAGCGGCTCCGTTCCGCCATGACTCATGAGGAAATGGCTCAGAGGATTGGATCCTCGCCGGAAGCGGTAACCAGAGTGCTAAGTCATCTAAAGAAAAAAGGTTGATTCGTCTCGAAGGAGCGACGCTGATAATTCGCGACCGGAATGGCTTGGAGGCTCTGGCAATCTAAA
>JGI12635J15846_10000409_pt1 | contig 36099 bp, 34 predicted proteins | sample BlaSpr_A8_OM2_M2_FD_15846 | JGI IMG/M metagenome (IMG submission 15846)
CTGGCGGGTCATCGAGGGCCGTCCGGAACTGTACGGAGCGACCTGGAGCTGGGCGGCCGAGGTCAGTGGGCATGCACTGCGGATCCTGTTCAGCGGTGTGTTCGACCGGCATCCCGGCGCGACGCTGATTTTGGGGCACATGGGCGAGTTCTTGCCGTTTCAGCGCAGCCGATTGGACTCCCGCTACGCGACCCTCGCGACCCTCGCGACCACCGCGCTCAAGCGCATGCCGTCGGAGTATCTCGGTACCAACATCGTTTTCACCAATAGCGGGGTGTTCTCGCCGGCGGTGATGCTGGGAACGGTGCTGGAGGTCGGCGCCGACGCGCTGATGTTCTCCGTCGACTACCCCTATGAGTCCTCCTACCAGGCGGTCAAAGGATTTGAGCAGACCACGCTCAGCGCGACCGACCGGGAGAAGATCGCGCACGGCAACGCCGAACGGCTGCTGCGTATCAGCTAAGCGTCGCGTGGTTGTGGAGCCGGCGCGGATCGATGCCCGTGCGGCGCCATGCTTCGGCCGCCCATGGGGTGTAGAGGAACCAGAGCGGAAGCCGGGTGATGAGCGGATTCAGCGCGCGCATCACCGCAGCGAACCGCTGGAATCGCGTCTCCTTCTTGGTATCCCACTCCAGCTCGCACACTTCGCGCATCCGTGGCGGCAGGGTTCCGACGAGGACCAGCCGGGTGTAGGCGTTGAGCGGAGCCGACAAGATCTTCCAGACCGGCTTGGGAATCCGGCGCGGGCCCGGTATCCCTTTCCGGATGTAGCCGGTGCCGTACAGGACGGTTTTGTGAGGGACGAAACGCTCGCACATGTCGTCCCAGTAGGCGACGAAATCGTCATAGGTCTGCGGCTGGCCGCGGTCACTGACCCCGTAGAGGCTGTACCAGATCTTGCCCTCGTTGAAGATCTGCTCCTTCTCTTCGCGGGACAGCCGCCGGATGAACATGTCGGTGTTGTAGATGACTTGGTCGACGAACGTGGCGTGCGCCCAGTAGAACAACTCTGGGTTGAGCGCGTGATACCTCGACCCGTCACTGACGGTGCCTTTGATCGGCTGGTGGAAATCCCGCACCGTGCGGCCCCACTTGTGCGGATCATCGGAGTAGACGGTCTTCATCAGGGGCGGTCCAGTTCGCTTGGCCCGGCCCAACGTGTCGCTGAAGATCACCGAGTGGTCGAGCACACCCTGCCCCAGCTGTTCGATGCAGTTTTCGACACCGGCGACGCGCTGAAATCCGAAGAATTGAGTGCGGTGATCTCCGTAGAACTTCCATATCAGCGATTCGGGCCCCAGCCGGGGCAACTCGATTTCGTCGGCCGGCCCATCAACTGGCCCGTCTACTAGGACAGGCACCGCTTCGCGAACACCGGCGTCGAATCGGGCACCGGCGGATGGACCGGTCAACTCGTCGTTCCGCGCTGTCATGGCGACCTCCTTGTGGCACCCTCATGCTCACAGTTGAGCTTGTGAAGCAGTGACACAAAACAGTATCTTTGTTTCGAGCCTAGCAATCGGTGGTTACGTCCGCAAAAGGAGGTGAGTCATTGAGAACAGTCCGGGCAGCCGGTGGGCTTACCGACCTCGACCGGACCATCCTGGACACCGCCCGGACGGTCTTCGAGACCTACGGCGTGCGTCGCGCCAACATCGAAGACGTCGCCGCTCGCGCAGGGGTCAGCCGCAGCACCATCTACCGGCGCTTTCCCACCAAAGATGAGCTGTTCGAAACGGTGGTGCGACGCGAGGCCGAACTCTTCTTCAGCACTCTGGACAAGGCGACCACCGGCCGTAACCCGCAAGAGGCCGTGATCGAGGCGTTTGCGCTCGGCGTGCGCCTCGTTCAAGACTCGCCCCTGTATTCCCGGATCGTCGAAAGTGAACCCGAGCTATTCGGGCTGTTCTCGCGTACGCACGTCTTTCCGATCGGCCAATTCGCCGACGGGATCGCACACACACTGCGGCGGTGCGGCGCCGACATCCCCGAGCCCGACCTGGCCAACATCGCCGACATCCTGCTGCGCGTCGCCCTCGGCGTCATCGTGTTTCCCACCGACCGCCTCGACACTTCGGATCCGGCGGCCGTCCGCGAGTACGCCGCCCGCTATCTGGTCCCGATCATCGGCCAAACCGCTGTTTAGCTCGTCATCCGACTTGTCGGCGGGCTCAACTAGCCTGTAGGTGTGGCCGGATTGTCCGGGGCTCCGCGAACCCGGTACGCCAGTTGCGGCGAGACGGACATCGCCTATCAGGTCTTCGGCGATGGCCCGATCGACCTGCTCGTACTGCCGGGACCATTAATCCCGATCGACACGATCGACGGCGAGCCGTCGATGTACCGCTTTCATCGACGGCTGGCGTCTTTCAGCCGGGTTATCCGGTTCGACCAGGGCGGAATTGGCCTGTCGTCGCGGGTCCCTTCGCTGGACAAGATCGGGCCCAAGTCTTGGGCGCAGGACGCGATCTCGGTCATGGACGCGGTCGGATGCGAGCAGGCGACGATTTTGGCCCCCGGTTTCACCTCGTTGGCCGGACTCGTTCTCGCGGCCGACTACCCCGAGCGGGTGAGCAACCTGGTGATCTTGAACGGCGCGGCCCGTACGCTACGGGCGCCCGATTACCCGATCGGCGCCGAGGTGAGCGCCGCCGATCCATACACGACGATCGGGATCGACCCGGATGCCGTCGAGCAGGGCTTCGACATGCTCGGCATCATCGCTCCCTCCGTAGCCGACGACGAAGCGTTCCGCGCGTGGTGGGATCATGCGGGCAACCGTGCCGCGTCTCCCAGCATGGCCCGTGCCTTCATCAAGATCATCAGACAGGGCGATGTCCGCGACACACTCGCACGCATCACCGCGCCGACGCTGATCCTGCATCGCGACAATCCTAACTTCAGCCCTGTCGCGCACGCTCATTACCTCGCCGAGCACATCGCCGGATCGCACTTCGTCGAGTTACCGGGCGAAGACGTCCTCTACTGGGTCGGTGACACCGGGCCGATGCTCGACGAGATCGAGGAGTTCATCACCGGCGTGCGGGGCGGCTCCGATGCCGAGCGCCTGCTCACCACCATCGTGTTCACCGACATCGTCAGCTCGACCGAGCGGGCCGCCTTGCTCGGCGACGACCGGTGGCGCGACCTGCTGGACAACCACGACACCATCGTGCGCCACGAGCTGCAGCGATTCGGCGGGCGCGAAGTCAACACCGCCGGTGACGGATTCGTTGCGACGTTCAGCAGCCCGAGTGCCGCGATTGCGTGCGCGGATGCGCTCGTCGACGCGGTGCGGGTGCTGGGCATCGACGTGCGGGTCGGGATTCACGCCGGCGAGGTCGAGGTGCGCGGCGCCGACGTCGCAGGGATGGCCGTGCACATCGGTGCGCGGGTGTCAGCGCTGGCGGGCCCCGGCGAGGTACTGGTGTCGTCGACGGTGCGCGACATCGTCACCGGATCGCGACACCGGTTCGCCGAGCACGGCGAGAGGGCACTCAAGGGCGTGCCGGGCTTCTGGCGGCTGTACTCGCTCATGCGCGAGCATGTGGCCATCGGGCCGGTAACGAAGGCCACATTCCGGACCGTCGGGGTACCCGACGGCCCGGCGTAGGCTGCCATCGGGGGTCTGGCAGCGCTGCGGCTCCCGTTTCGAAAATTTGCTGTACAGCTTGGTAATTGATCGAAGGAGTACGCGTGACCGACGTGCACATCTCGCTGCCTCCGGCGTTGCGCCGAGCGCTGGACCTACTTGCTGATCCGCCCGCGGATCCGGACGTGAGCAAGGGTTATCTCGATCTGCTGAACACAGCCGAGGACGAGGCTGTCCCGAAAAACACCGGTCTGATACAAGCAGCGTGGGCATCGCCGATCGGGTCGATGCTCTACGACAACGCCCAAGCCCTCTCGCGCCGGTTGATCAGCGCAATGCAACACCCCGTCGAGTGGTTGAACATTCCGCCAGGTGGAGTCGCGCTGGACGTCGGCTCGGGTCCAGGCAACGTCACCGCGTCACTCGCAGACGCCGCGGGCCCGGACGGACTGGCCTTGGGCGTCGACATCTCCGAGCCGATGCTGGCACGGGCCGTCCGCAATGAAGCGGGGCCACAAGTCGGCTTCATACGGGCAGACGCACAACGACTTCCACTGCGCGACAACACTGTTGACGCGGTGGTGTCGATGGCCGTGCTGCAACTCATTCCGAATCCGGCAGCCGCCCTTGCCGAGATCGCGCGGGTCCTGCGACCGGGCGGAAGGCTGGCCATAATGATCCCCACCGCGGGGCGTGCTGCGCGGTTTTGGCAGATGCTGCCGGACATCGGGGCGCACGTGTTCGGCGAGGACGAAGTCGGCGACATACTGGAAGAAAACGGCTTCGCCAGCGTGCGTGTCACGAACGTCGGCACATTTCAGTGGGTGCGCGGTAAGAACGGGTTCTGAACTGCTGGCGGTTTTGTTGGTCAGTGTGGTTTAAGAGCCGGGTGGTTGCGGGTCAGCACCGGCAACAGCATCTCGGGTGGCGCGACGCGCACGAGGGCCGAAGCGACCCGGTTGACACGACCGGGGATGACGACCGCTTTGCCGGCTGCCAGGCCGTCGATCCCGGCCTGCGCCACCTTGTCGGCGGGAATCCACATCACCCGCGGCAGCGCGGCTTCGGCTTCCTCTTTGTCGAAGCCGGCCGCTTCGCCGAATCCGGTGTCGACCGGCCCCGGGCACAGCGCGGTCGCGCTGACCCCGGTGCCGCGCAGCTCACCGCGCAGGCTGTGGGTGTAGGACAACACGAACGCCTTGGCGGCGCCGTAGGCCGCTTGGCCCGGCACGGGAGCGAACGCGGCCATCGACGCCACATTCAGCACCGCGCCCCGATGACGGTCGACCATTCCGGGCAGGAACCTGCTGCACAGGTCGACCACGGCGGCGACATCGACCTCGACGAGGTTGACTTCATGCTCCGGAACCGATTTCGCGACGACTCCCAGTGTCGAGAATCCGGCGTTGTTGATCAGGATGTCCGGGATCAAGCCAAGGGCCGCGACCCGGTCCAGCAGGCTTGCTCGGGCGGCCCGGTCGGACAAGTCGGCAGGCAGCGGGTGTGTCCGCGGGCCCAACCGTCCGGCGAGCTCCTGGAGCCGGTCGGCGCTGCGGGCTACCAGCACCACTTGGTAGCCACGACCCGAAAGTATTTGGGCGAATTCCGCGCCGATGCCTGACGAGGCGCCGGTGACGACCGCAGCGCGGTCGTCTCCAGGTGGTGGGATAGCCATCCTTACTCCCCGGGGGCCTGGGCGAGCATCGCCAGGCGGTCCATCGACTCGCGCAGCATTCCGGGCGTTGTCGAACGAGCCTTTTCCAGCCGAGTGCTGTCGGTCAGCGCCGTCCAATCGTAAGTGTGGGTCACGCTGGTGAGTGAGGCGTTGATCGGTTCGAGCTTCCAGCGCCATAAGTGACCTGGCGGCTGCTTTCCGCGTTCTGCTGGGAGCCACGCAATCTGGGTGCCTTCGATGAATTCCACAACATGGTTTTCTCGGAGAGCACCGTTGGTCAAGGTCGTTTTGAAGATGTCACCGATCTGTCGGACGCGCTGCCCCGGGGCAGCCGAAGCGAGGTTGTTGTTACCGTCCCAGCTCGGCTGGGCGGAGGGCTCGGCGATGAGATCGAAAATCCGCTGCGCGCTTGCCGACATGACGCGGGTGGCGCTGACAATACGTTCGTCGGGTTCCATGTTGTAATCCAAACACGCAACCGGTGTAGCGGGACCGGCAGGCGATCAACAGCGCTCAACACCCCTACGCATGATCGGCGGAGCGGAGCTCAACCGGCGTGGCCGGCTTTTCAGCACATTTTGGAGCGCGTCGAAGGCGCGCGCCTTAATCGGGGCGGCTACGTCGAAATTGGCAGAGCCCTGTCGTGTCGGCACAGCTTTAGCCCTTCGTCAGTGCGGCGCGTCGGCCACTCATGGAATTTCACCGCGACAGTTTTACGAGTGCGCCGCGATGCGGTAAACGGCGCGAAAAACCGGGTTGTGGCGTCAAGCACAGGCCCCGGCACTGGGACGAGACCGTCACATGCTGTGTGCCCTTGGATGGGCCCAGGTACTGGTGGCGGCTCGCTCGACGTGCTGATCCTATCACTGATCGCACAACTGTGTAGGTTGCCTATATGTGTGACGAAGAGCGCTGACGACGACGGCGTCACGGCAAGCCGCGATAGTGAATCCGCCGGTCAGGTCGTCGTAGCGGCGCGTTCCACATCGAGGAGCTGCTCGCCGCGGCGTTCCTCGTCGTAGGCCTTGCGACCACCCCGCAGACCGAACAGCCGTTTCGAGACCAACAGATAGATCACGGCGGCCACGTTGATGGTGAAGGTCACTACGCGCGTCATCGTGATGCCCTTGGCCAGGTCATGGATCTCCAGCGGCAGAAAGACCGAGGTGGCCACCACTGCGAAATACTCTCCCCAGCGTTTCAGCAACCACAGGCCGACACCTTCGACGACCTCCAGCAGTGCGTAGCCAGCCAACATCAACGTCAGCAGGACCAACGTGGACGGTTTGGCCGCCAGCGCTTTTTCCAGTTCATGCACCACCGTCATCTGATCGACCTTGAATCCGGCGGCACGGAAGATCGGCAGATCGCGGTCGAGGGTGGCTTGGATCGCCCCCCGCGCACCGCGAAACGTCCACACCGCATACGCCGCGGTCCCGATCACCACCGCCCGGAACAAGCGTTCGATCGCGAGAGCGCGAATGATGATGGCTTGGCGTAAAGCCTTGCCGCGCATGGTCATCGGTGCGTCTTCGGCACGGCCTCGTCCATGTGGATCGCCTAGCGTGTATTCCCCGCAACGCAGACATCGCCACACTTCGCCTAACCCGGTTTTGCCGCTGAGCCGGTTGGCAAGCGCCTCCTCATCCGGTGCGTACGTGATGTGCCCTGCGAGCGCGCAGGTGACCAACTCCCACCGGTTGATGCCGCGATCCTTCTGCTTGGCCACCTGCGCTCCTTTGATACCGGGATGCGCCGATCATTCAGCGCAGGTGGCGACCCATGCAAGAGGACGCGCGCAACCGCAGGACTCCGAAGGTCAGAAACGCGGCTTGCTCCGGGGACGTTGGGCGGTGGACCTCACCTTGCCCAGCAGTCCGGTGAGATCGGCGACGGGGATCTCGTCGATGTGTTCGACCGCGGCGACGATGTCAGCGCGCAACGCTTCGTCGCAGAATGGTTCGGCAAGCCAATGGAACTTGTCCACGACACGGTCCCAGGACATCGGCCGGGTGGGTGATCCCTCGTAATCGCTCTCTTCGCGGCTGAATTCCCGCCCGTCGCGCGTGACCACGTGAACCCGGGTCGCTGTGCGTCGCGGGTAGTCGGCAGTCAGGTCGGCTGCGGCCTTGACGTGGACGCGTGCCAGCAGGTCCTGTACGTCGCTACGCAGGACACGTTTGGTCTCAAGCTGTTCGGGACCCACCCCACCGTCGAGCAGTGCAACCGCGCTCAGATACTTGAGGTTGTAGTCGGCTTGGTCCTTGGTCCGCGGATGATCCTTGTCGCCGTACGCTCCCCCACCGGCGATGTCATATGCGGTCTGAATGACCTCGAGATTCACCCGTGCGACATCCTCACCGTGCAGATTGTTGTCGGTGCGAATCGCCAAGACGGCGTTGATGATGGCCTGCCCGTGGATCAGTGAGCAGTACTGCTTGAGGTAGGTTTGCTCGACGGAGGCGAGTCCTCGGTCAGCAGTGTGGAAATCGATTGGCTGACCGAACAGCTGCACCAAACCGTTGGGGCCTTCGAACAGCGACTTGGGCCCGGTGACCCCGCGGCCCGCCAACATGGTCGTGTAGACCGCACGCATGCCGGTGATGGCAGGCGAGATGCCTTTCCAATTCGAGACCGGTTCAGAGTGCACGGCTGCCAGCGACACGTTGTCGGCCGTGGAGGTCGCGATCGCGTTAGCGGTCTGATCGGCGTCCAGCCCCAGCAGCTTTGCCGACCCTCCCGCGACTGACATCGCCAGCTGCAATGCATGATTGAGCCCTCGCGCCATGACGGGAACTTGTGCGCTGAAACGGCATCCAATCTCGTAGGCGACCGCGAGCGCCAACAAGAAATCTGCTCCGCTGGCGTTGACGTGTTCGGCTACGGCCAGGACCGCACCGAAGTTATCCGCCGGGTGGCACAGCCCTCCGACCGTGAGATAGGTGTCGAGCAAATCGGGGTAGCGCACCAGCACCGCGTTGAAAAACGCGGCCTGATCCACCGATGCTCCTCCGCCCCCGACGAGTGTGGCTGTGGGGCGTCCGCTGAACTGCTCGGTTTGCTCGCGGATTGGCGCGATGAGCTCACCGTCCAGTGNACCGACGGCACAGGCAATGCTGTCCAACACATTGCGCTTCAGCAGCGCCCGCGGCTGCCCGGTCAAATCTGCTTGCCCAGCGTCTACGACGAAGTAGCCAAGATCGTCCACAACGTACTTATGTGCCATGCCTTTTCGTCCCTTCTGCGAATGCCGACCCGCCCGGTGAGTCGCCGTGCGGGGCTACATAGGCCTACTGGCGCTCAGCCGACCGACGCCGCAGGATCCTGCTGAGATTTGGTAATTGCCGCCGTTTCGTCGGTCAGCTGTTTGCCGATGATTTGGATCTGGCGCGCGCTCAGGGGGCACAGCGGATGTACGGCCACCATCAGCGCGACTTGTCCACGATGGTCGAAAACCGGCGCGGCGATGGTGACCACGGGCTGCTTCCGACGACCAGGGTTGTCGTCGGAAAGGAAGCCGATGGTGGTGAACTCGACGAGTAACTGGTCCATGATGTGCCGCACCGGAGTCGGCATCTCGTTGCTATCCAGCGTGCCGACCACTTGGACTGCCTGTGCGAGCGCAGGCGTTGTCCAGTCGACGTCGAATCCGCGCTCACGGGTGTGCTCCAACACCCGTTCGAGCCGCTGCGTGCGATCAGCGTTGCTGCCCGCGCCGCGACGGATCCACGCGCGTTGTTCCTCCTCTGTGTCCCAGGCGGCCAATGCGACGCCGAACGGTGGGGCATACGGGATGCGATCACCCGGTATCCCGGCCGGCTGGGTGGCGGGGTCACCCTCGAAGGCTGTGACCACCAATGAATCACCGAATCGCTCGACCACCGAGCCGGCATAGCCGACCTTGCGGGAGAGTCTGAGCGCCGCGGAACGAGCGGCGTGCGCCAGTGGCCGAACGGTGTCGGTCCGCGCGGCCACCACGGCGAGCGCCGGGCCGAGAGTAAAAGTCTTGTCGACGGGATCGCGGCTGGCCCAACCACGGTCACACAGCGTCTTGAGGATCGCGTGTGCCGTCGCCTGAGTCAGATCGAGTTCGCGCACGACGTCGGAGAACCGCAGCCGCGCATTTCCGGACCGTGCCAGCAGCTCGACAACGTCGAGCACCCGGGCGGTCGGCGCCGACGTCGATCCGCGAATGGCTTGACTCCCTTATGACGAAGTTCTTACAGTTACCCGAGCATTCGAGATTTTACATCGACTATTCGAGAAATTAAAGGCGGACGCATTGCGTGCTGTTGTTTTGAGAAACGGGCGGCTACAGGTCCGCGAGACACCGGACCCACGACCCGGACCTGGAGAGCTGTTGCTGCGAACGCTGAGCACCGCGATCTGCGCGTCGGACGTGCACTTCATGGACTACCCAGAACTCGGTGTCAACGACCCGACCGGTCGCTCGCTGTATGACGCGGATCAAGACATCGTGCTCGGCCACGAGTTCGTCGGCGAAGTGATCGGGCACGGACCGGGCTGCACGAATCAGTACGCGATCGGCACCCGAGTAACGGCGATGCCCATTCGCCTGCTCGACGGTGGGGCCGGCGGCGTGCGAATCATCGGTCAGCATCCCGAAGCGCCCGGGAGTTTCGCTGAACTACTGGTGGTTTCGGAAGTAGCGGCCACACCCGTCGCCCCTGGTGTCTCCAGCGATGCCGTAGCACTGACCGACGCGTTCGCCGTCGGCGAGTTCTACGTCCGGTCGGCACAGATCCAAGAGGGCGAGGTCGCCATCGTCATCGGCGCGGGCGCGGTAGGCCTCTCGGCCGTCGCAGCCCTTGTCAGCCGCGGCGTCGACCCGATTGTCGCGGCCGACTACAAGTCCGAGCGCCGCGCGATGGCCCGCGATTGCTTCGGCGCGCACGTCGTNGTCGATCCCGCCGAGAAGTCGCCTTTCGATGCGTTCCGGGAGATTCGGGCGGACCGCGGGNTATCCGGCCCGGCTGTCGTTTTCGAATGCGTTGGCGCCCATGGGCTTATCCAGAANATCGTCGAATCCGCCGAGATGGCAACNCGGATCTACTGCGCAGGCGGCTGGTACACCGGTGACACGTTAGACATCACCACCGCCACTCGCCAAGGCGTCACCATCCAATTCGGCGGCGGGCCGCACCCACAGGACTGGTACGGAACGCTCGACGCCATCGCTTCGGGCCGGCTGGACCCACTACCCTGCGTCGGCAGCATCATCACCCTCGACGAAGTGCCCGACGCGATCGACCTGGCCCGCAAGTCCGACGGCCCACCGCGCATCATGGTCCACCCGAACGGAGACAACCCATGACCGAACGAGACGACCGTCAGGAAATCTCCGATTTGCTGGTGCGTTATGCGACCGGGATCGACCGGCGCGACTGGCCGCTGTTCCGCACCGTGTTCACCGAAGGCTGCGAACTCGACTACGGCGAGATCGGCGTGTGGAAAGGCGTCGACGCCGTCACCGACTTCATGGAGCAGGCGCACGCGATGGCGGGGCACACGATGCACCGCTTGACCAACCAGGTCATCACGATCGAGGGCGATAAAGCCACGACCCGCACCTACATCGACGGGGTGATCATGCTCAGCGACAACCAAGCCGGCGTCAACGCGCTCGGTTTCTACGACGACGAGGTCGTCCGGACCGCCGACGGCTGGCGCATCGCCCGGCGCCGGTTCACCCAGGTGCGCGTGAGTACGTTCGGCCAGCCGTAACAGTCAGGAGCATTCGGGTGACATTCGCGACGAAATATGGACCGTGGGCGCTTGTCGCAGGCGCCTCGGACGGCGTGGGTGCCGCCTTCGCCAAAGGGCTCGCCCGGCGTGGCGTCAACGTAGTACTCCTGGCGCGCCGGCAGGCGGTGCTCGATCAGGTTGCGGCAGAGATCGAGTCGGAGACGTCTGCCCGAACTCGAACCCTGGCAGTCGATCTCGGGCAACCGGGCGCGGCATCGGCAATCGCGGCGGCCACTGACGACCTGGAGATCGGGTTCCTCGTGTACTGCGCGGGTGCCGACCCGAACTTTGAGCCCTTCCTTGCCAATCCGATCGGCGCCGCCGAGGCGATGGTGCAGCGCAACTGTATGGTGCCGATGCAGCTATGCCATCATTTCGCTCCTGCGATGGTCGAGCGTAGCAGCGGCGGAATCGTCATCTTCGGGTCCGGTGCAGGACTGGCCGGCGGCCCCAACATGGCCGCCTACGGGGCCTCCAAGGCATTCGACATGGTCTTCGCCGAAGCGTTGTGGGCCGAACTGCACGATAAAGGCGTCGACGTCCTGGGCCTCATTCTGGGTAAGACGGACACTCCGGCGCTGCGGCAACTCGAGCACAGCCGCGGCCAGATCAGTTCGCCCGACGAGGTGCCGGCGGGCGTCGCCGCCGTGGACGACGTGATTGCAGAGGCATTCGAGAACCTGACCAACGGCCCGACCTGGATGGTGGGCAAGGACATGCGCGGCGCCGCGCAAATGTTGGCTTCACTGACCCGCAATCAGGCCGTCCAGCTCCTTACCCAGGCCGCGGCCGCGGCAATGGGCCCTGACCACTAGCGGCACCGCCTCGACAGTCCCGGATCGATTTGCCAAAGTTTCAAGTTAGTGGGTCCTAACTTTGAAAATTGTACGGTCTGGCCAGCAAAGACAGGGGTTCGGATGTCGCCACTTTGAAAATCCATAACGTTGCTGGGAAGGGGGTTGAGCGGGTACCTTGGGCAAGCGGGTCAAGCCACGGCCGCGAGCCGAAGTAGCCACCACCAGACGGCACCCGTCGATGAGTTGAAGGATCACGATGCTCGCCATAGACAGGCCCTTTGGTCCAGCCCCGATGGCGACTCGGGCGCCGTGGCGCACCCTGACCCGTTCGGCCCTGATCATCGCGGTATTCATCATTCCCGCACTGGTGGTCCGAGTTGTCGGTCTTCATCTGGACCCGGTTGCCGCCCTGTTGGTTTATGGGGCAGCGGTCGTAGCAGCCAGCTTCCTGCTGGCGTGGGCCGCCGAAGCCGCGCAGATCGACGTCTCCGGCGGGCTTGCGATCGCCGTACTCGCGCTGGTCGCTGTACTGCCCGAATACGCCGTTGACCTGTACTACGCGTACGTGTCTGGCCACAACCCGGATTACACCCAGTACGCCGCCGCCAACATGACCGGGTCCAACCGGCTGCTGATGGGCCTGGGCTGGCCGGTCGTGGTGTTGGTCAGCGTGGTGGTGGCCCGCAAGGCCGGCGTCGCTAAGCCCTCCGGTTTGGTGCTGGAGCCTGCCAACCGGGTCGAACTCGGGTTCCTACTGATCGCCGGTGTGGTTGCGTTCGCCGTACCGGCGAGTGGCCATATCCACCTGGTGCTCGGGTTGTTGCTGCTGGCCTGGTTCGGCTTCTACCTCTACAAGATCAGCCACGGCGACGTGGAAGAACCAGACCTGATCGGCACCGCTGCCGCACTCGGGGAGTTGCCCGACCGCAGCCGGCGCATCGCTGTCATCGGCCTGTTCGTGGCTTCCGGCGCGGTGATCCTGCTCTGTGCCAAACCCTTCGCCGACAATCTGGTTGCCGCCGGGACCGAGCTGGGCTTCGACCGGTTCCTGCTGGTGCAGTGGCTCGCCCCGCTGGCCTCCGAAGCCCCCGAATTCATCATCGCGACCATCTTCGCCGCCCGCGGCAAGGGCAGGGCTGCCATCGCCACGTTGATCTCGTCCAAGGTCAACCAGTGGACACTGCTGATCGGATCGTTGCCAGTGGCACATCTGCTTGGCGGTGGCGGATTATCTCTGGCGCTCGACTCTCGTCAGGTCGAGGAAGTGTTGCTCACGGCCACCCAAACCCTGATGGGTGTGGCGCTGATCCTGGCGCTGCGCTTCCAGCGCGCCGCGGCCTGGGCGCTGCTGGGGTTGTTTGTCATCCAGTTCCCAATCTCCTCGACCCAGGGGCGGCTGCTGCTATGTGGCAGCTACGCCGCGGTGGCCATCGCCGGACTGCTCATCAACCGGCGGCACCTGGCTGCCACCCTCAAGGCGCCGTTCGTCGGGACGACCATCCGGCATAGCGGTCACCCTCACCAGTCACTAGAAGATCCTGGCCTCACAACGTAGCCGGCGGTTTGGATAGCATCAGCAGTTTGACAAAGCCGTCTCGAGTTCGGAGTGCCTGTGGCCCGCGAAGTATTGACCGTTCTCGGTGTAGGCGGTATGGGCCAGGCGATCGCCCGGCGCCTCGGTGCCGGCAAAACGGTGCTGTTGGCTGACAATGACGAGGCGGCGCTGGCGTCGGTAGCCGAAGCGCTGTCCGCAGATGGCCATCATGTCGATAGTCGCGGGGTCGACGTCTCGTCGCCGGAATCGGTACGCAAGCTTGCCGGGCACGCTGCCTCACTCGGCCCCGTCACACAGGTGGCACACACTGCCGGCCTCTCCCCCGCGCAGGCCTGCGCCCAAGCAATCCTGGCCGTAGATCTCCTCGGAACCGCGGTTGTGCTGGAGGAATTCGGCGAAGTCATCGCGCCGGGCGGCGCGGGCGTTGTGGTCGCCAGCATGGCCGGTCACATGTTCCCGCCGCTAACCGCCGAACAGGAACGCGCGTTGGCCCACACCCCGGCCAACGAACTGTTGGGGCTCGAGTTCGTCAGCCCCCAGAAAATCACCGAGCCCGGTATTGCGTACGGTATCGCCAAGCAGGCCAACCACATTCGCGTCCGCGCCGCCAGCGCTCATTGGGGCCGGAGAGGTGCGCGCATCAACTCGATCAGTCCCGGCATCATCTCTACACCCATGGGGCAGCAGGAACTTGCCTCCCGGTCGGTGACGGTATGCGAGCAATGATCGCCGCCTCTGCGACTGGTCGCCTCGGAACTCCAGAGGACATCGCTTCGGCCACCGCGTTCCTGCTTGGCCCCGATGCATCGTTCATCACTGGCACCGACCTGCTCGTCGACGGAGGCGTCATCGCAGCCATCAAAGCGGGGAGCCCCACAAGCTAGGGAACCCGCACTTCGGTCCGCATCAAACCAGGTAGTAGAGGTCCGTATGTTCGGTGCGTTCGGGTTCTGCCGTGAACGGCTCTTGCAGTTTCAGCGCAGCTAGTTTGTTGTGGGCGCAGCGCACTGCTTTGAGCGTCGCCGAGTATTCCTCATCCTCTTCGGGGAAAATCTGCTCTGCGGGGAACCAACTTTCGAGTCCAACGTTTTTCAAAACGCCGAGCGTATCGGGGCGCACCCCGGCAAGCAGGACGGTAACGCCGCGCGCTGTCTCTTCGCGTAGGAACTGTTCGATGCGCTCGATGCAGACAACGTCCGGGTGGCGTACCCGTTTGAGCCGCAACACCAGGAATTTGACGTCGTCAGCCTCGATCCGCTGTCGCAGCGTCAGGAGATAGCGGTCCAATTCGGGTGCGGCTCCGAAGAATAGCTCGCCTTCCAGGTCGTAGATGATGATCGAAGGGTCCGCGGGCTCATCCTTGAGACGTTCGCGCACCACGCGTTCGGGAGTGACGATGAGTTCTCTGGCTTTCAGCTTCGCCGCGCGCGGCACGAATAACAGGATCGACAGGACGACACCGAGCAGGACCGCTTTGTCGAGATCGATCGCCACCCCGGTGAACGCTGTCACGATCACCAGACCTGCGTCATAGCGCGACGCTTTGAGCGTATAGATCAAGCGCTTGAAATCGACGAGCCGNGCGGCGGTGACGAGCAGCAGCCCGGCCAGTGCGGGCTGCGGGACGTACCGCAGTAGCGGTGCGAAAAGTAAGAGCGCNACAGCGACCGTGCCGGCCGAGACGATCCCGGAGAATCGTGTNNTGGCACCAGCCTGAAAATTTATTGCGGATCGCGATAGCGAGCCTGATCCCGGCAGGCTCTGGAAGAAACCGCCGCCGAGGTTGGCCAGACCTTCGGCCATGATCTGCCGGTTGTAGTCGATCTGCTGTTGGGTCTGGTGCGCGATGGCTTTGGCGATCGACAGGGCCTCGATGATGCCGACGAAGGCGATGGCCAGCGCACCCGTCGACAGGTGGGGTAGCCAGTCGGTGTGCACCTCAGGGATATGCGGGCCGGGCAGGCTCCGCGGGACCTTCCCGGCCACCGACACCGCAGTACGGCCGCCGGTGCCCGGAATCGACCATCCCGCAAGATAGGCGATGAGACCGGTGATGATCAGTACGGCAAGCATGTCGATCTGCGGCCATCGGTAGCGCTGCACGAGTTTGCGCAGCACGACCGCCAATACCACGGCCCCGGCACTGAGTGTCAGCGCGCGGTAGTTGATCGCGTCGCCGTGGAACAAAGTGAGCCAGACGCGACGCAGCACCTGCATGTGCCCGTTGCCCTTGTCATGGACGCCCAGCGCGTTACCCAGCTGTCCCACGGCAAGCAAAAAGGCCGCGGCCGCCATGAAGCCGATGATGACGGATTCGGAGATGTAGCGGGTGAGGTTGCCGAGCTTGAACAGTGAGATGAAGATTTGAAAGGCGCCAACCAGCACGCTCAGCACGAACAGCGCCTCGAAGAGTTCCTTGCTGTTCTCCGAGTCGACGAAGGCAAGTGCGGTGAAGACCAGAAGCGAAATGGCGCTCGTCGGCCCGTTGATCAGATGCGACGACGACCCGAAGATCGAGGCGATAATCGTGACCACGATCGCCGAATAGACACCGAACTTGGGATCCACCCCAGCGATCAGCGCGTACGCCATCGCCTGGGGGAACGAGATCGCGGCGACGGTAAGACCGGCGATGAGATCAGCCCGGCCTTTCAGCCAGCTGTAATTCAGAGCAAGGCCCACGTCGTGTTGAGTCTTTCCGCTCATGCCACCGGCACCGCGGCGTGCGGCGACGTTGAGATCGTGTCCAGGATTCCGTTGTCACCGAAGAACTGCTCGCGCGCGTCGCTCCAGTCCTTCGCAATGGCGCTGATCGGGAAAAGCGAAAGAGGGGGCAGCCGATCGGCATATTTCGCCAGGACTTCCGGCTTGAACGGCCGATAACCGTATTGCGCCACCTGATCTTGTGCGGCGTCGGTGAACAGGTAGTTCAGGTATGCCTTGGCGTAGGTCGCTGTCTTGGGGTCGGCGACGTTTGCGTCGACCCAGGCCACCGCGGGCTCGGCGAGGATGCTGACCGGTGGATAGACGAGCTGGAGTTCGTCCTTATTGGCGGCGACCTCGCGCAGCGCCTCGTTCTCCCAGGTCAGCTGCACGTCGCCGATTTTGGCCAGGGCGAAACTGGCTGCTGCACTGCGGGCACCGGCGTCGGAAACCGCTACGTGCTGCAATAGCGCCTTCACGTAGGCGGTCGCTTGGGCCTGGCTGCCGCCGCGCGTGGTGACCGAGCCCCACGCGGCGAGGACGCTCAACTGGCCGTTGCCGGAGCTGCGCGGATTGGGTGTCACCACGGATACGTCACCGTTGATCAGGTCGGGCCAGTCGTGGATGGCTTTGGGATTGCCCTTACGGACGACAAAGACGATGGTCGACGTGTAAGGCACCGAACTGTTCGGCAGACGCTGTTGCCAATTGGGGGCGATGAGCCCCCGCTTGCTCAGCGTCTCGATGTCGCTGATCAGAGCCAGCGACACCACGCTGGCTTTCTGACTGCCGTCCAGGACACTGCGTAGCTGTCGCCCTGAGCCACCGTGCGACTCTTTGATGTCCAGGCCGACGCCGGTTTGGCTGCGGTAGTGCGTGATGAAGGCTGGGTCGAGCGCCGCATACAGCTCACGTGTCGGGTCGTAGGAGACGTTGAGGATTTGGTTGGATCGCTCGTCAGGCAGGTTCTTGACCACGATCGCAGTTGCGGCGAGGACTATCGCGATAACGCCCAGGACGTTGAGCCACGGAATGCGTAACCGCGGATGGAAACGCCTGGCCGGCGGATGCGCTTCTACCATCGACGCATCCTCTCACAGCGAACTCCCAGATGATTTCGTCCGGACTCCAACATTTTTAACGATGTTAACGATGGGGCTACTTCGCGGCACCGGTGAGAATCACCCTGAGATTAACTGTGCGCATCGTGTTGGCCTTGAAAAGGGCCCGAAAGCCTAACGCTACCAGCGTCTTTTCCGTAGGCTGATCAGATGCCGCAGCGGGTGTTGCGTGACCGACTGATCGAAGTCGAAGTACCGAGCGAGGATGTGGCACGTGGTCGGGCGCTGCGAAAGACCGTCCCACGGCGCTCCCTCGCGCAGCTAACTCCCGCTACGCAAACGGCCACAGAGATTCTCGTATCCCAAAACGCCGGCCGGCTGCCCGAACTCGTCCCGCTGCGTTTTGCCCGGATGCTCGCCGACCCTTTCTCGTTTTACCGCGGCTCTGCCGCAGTCATGGCCGCTGACCTGGCCAGAAGCCCGACGAGTGGGATCGAAGTCATGTGCTGCGGTGACGCCCACATCTCGAACTTCGGCCTGTACGCCGCGCCGCACCGCTCAATCGTCTTCGACCTGAACGATTTCGACGAGGCCGCCGTCGCACCCGCCGAGTGGGACGTCAAACGCCTAGTCACCAGCGTGATAATCGGCGGCCGCCATGCTGGGTACTCAACCAAGGCCATCCGCCGATGCGTCGAAGAGGTAGTGGTGGGCTACCAAACCAGTCTGCAGGCGATGCTGGAGAAGATGGACGTCGTGGAGCGCTACTACCTGCGGGTGGAGCCGGAGCGCTACGCCGGGAAGGTATCCAAGGGCCTGCTTGGAGTGATTCAGAAAACGACATCCCGGGCGCGCACGCGAACGTCAGCGCGTGTCTTCAAACAGATCGTGCAGATCGGATCGGACGGCACCCCGCGCCTGCGGGAAGCACCGCCGGTGCTGCAACACNTTGCCGAAGAAACCGAAGACCAATTGCTTGAGTCGATTCAGGAATATCTGGCGGCAGTGCCGATTGACATTGCGGTGCTGCTGTCGCACTTTCGCGTCACCGATGTCGCGCTACGGGTAGTTGGCGTCGGCAGCGTCGGTACCCGTTGTTACTTGGTTATCTTGGTGGGTCCCAACGGCACTCCGCTGATCCTGCAGATCAAAGAGGCCACCCAATCAGTGCTCGAACAATACGGCAGTTGGCCCCAGCCAGACACGCTGACCGTAGCCGTCGAGGCGCAGGGCCAGGGTCTGCGCGTCACCGACGGCCAGCGGATCCTGCAGGCGATGTCGGATGTATTCCTCGGGACGACACGCAAGGACGGCCGCGACTACTACGTCCGTCAGTTCCACGACATGAAGGGCACCATCGAAACCGAAGACATGTCGGCGCCCACGTTCTGCGAGTACGTCACTGCTTGTGCGGTGCTGCTGGCGCGGGCGCACTCGCAGAGCGCGAATGCGTCAAAACTGCGGGGATACGTCGGCACCAGTACCACGGTGCACGATGCGATCGCCGAGTGGTCGTACGCATACGCCGACAAATCGCTGGACGACTTTCACCAGTTGCGCGCGGCGGCCACGGCAGGCGATATCGAAGTTGCCGACGATCCCGTCCGGTAGCTCTGCCACTCCGATGAACACATCCGCCAGTCGGTGAATTAATCCGCGGCGTAATCGATTTCGGTCTCGGCTGGGACCTTTGTGCTTGCCGGGGCTGCGCCGGTGCGATGCAACCACTCTCGGGCCCGTAGCCGCCAGGTCCGGCGAGCGTATTCCAGTCGTCGATCATCGAACGGAATCCTTTCGTTGCGCGGATCGAACAGTCAGCCGAGAACGTTGAGCGCGTCGACGATGTCGGCGACTTCGGTACGAGTGGTGTAGTTCGGGTGTACATCGATCCAGCGGATGATCCCCGCCCTGTCGACAATGACGACGGTCGGCATCGGTACCCCGTGGGTGCCGTCGGCATTGCTCGCAGGCAGGTCGAGGCCAACGGTGCGCTGAGCAGCGCGGGCATCGTCGGTGGGAGCGGTGAGTACGCCCAAGGCCGCAGCCACTTGATTGCCCGGGTCCGACAACACGGTGAAGGTCAACTCGTTCTTCTCCTGAGTTGACAGTGAGCCATCGGGCTTTTGCGGGCTGATCGCCACCAGCGGGATATCCCGCTCGACCAGGTACGGAACAAGATCTTCCTGATAGGCGCGCAGCGTCAGGTTGCAGAACGGGCACCAGGCACCGCGGTAGAGCACTACCACAGCGCCAGATCCGTCCACGGCTTCGGAGAAGGTAATCGGTGCGCCAATCACGTCGAGCAGCTGCGCGTCGGGCATCCGATCGCCGGGTACGGCCACGCCCGCCGGCGTTCCATTGGCGTCCAGTCCAGCCTGCTCGGCGCCGAAGGCGTCGCGGACATCGTCGGGGAGATGCCCGGACAGCCCCTGCTGCAGTTGCGCGACCCGGCTGGCGATGGTCACGTAGTTGGGGTCAGCAGAGATGGCCACAATTTGTACCCTCTTCATAAAGCCGGCGGCGCCGGATTAGTAGACGAATGTCTTCAGCCTCCTAATTCAAAAATGGAGTGTCAACTCCAAAACTAGAGTCGGCGTCTGATGCGCCCGCGCTGACCTCTTGCCTTAACTCAATCGAACTGGTCGAGTGAGTTGCGTTCGGCAGTTCCCGATCCGAAGTTGATTAGCCGAGTGGAGACCCCTGATGAACGCGACGACAGAGAACGAATCAATCCTGCGCGTTGTACTCGATCAGTGGAAGGAAGCCGTCGATGCGCACGATCCGCAGCGGGCCGCTTCCCACTTCACCGAGGACGCGATCTTTCAGGGGCTGCATCCTTACAGCGTGGGACGCCAAGGCGTCGCCGCCTACTACGATTCCCAACCCTCCGGGATGACGGCCACGTACCGGGTCCTCGAAACCAGGCGGCTTGCCGACGACCTCGTGCTCGGCTACCAGAGCGTCGACTTCTCGTTCATCGATCGGGCCACCGTGAGCGTCTATCTCAGCGTGCTGGTTCAACGCGTGGAGGACGGCTGGTATATCAAGCACTACCAGGCGTCCCGGCTTGGCTAACCTTCCTGGTAGATTTTGGAGCAATTACTCCACCCGGAAGGTGTGCGGATGGCTCCAGCCACGTACGAGAAACTGACCACGAAGGGCCGCGCGACCCGCGAGCGCATCGTGGCCGCCGCCTCGGAATTGATGCTGCAGCGCGGTGTCGCGCGGACCACCATCGAAGACATCCAAGAAGCTGCGGCCATCAGCACCTCGCAGATGTACCACTACTTCGCGGACAAGAACGATCTGGTAGCGGCGGTCATCGACTTTCAGACCGACCACGTGCTCGGCGTGCAGCACCTCGGCCTGGACCGTATCGACAGCATCAAAGACCTCTACCGCTGGCGCGACATCATGGTCGACTTGGTGCGCAATCTGGGCTGCGTGGGTGGCTGCCCGATCGGGTCGATGGCCAACGAGCTGTCCGAGACCGACCCCATCGCGCGGGCCCGGCTCGCCAGATCGTTTGCCCAGTGGGAGAACATGATCCACGATGGCCTGGTCACCATCGCAGCGCGTGGCGAGCTTCGGAAAGGAACCGATATCAACCGCATCGCGCTGGCATTGCTCGCCGGCATACAAGGTGGACTGCTGCTCAGCCAGGTTCGCCGCGACACCGCCCCGCTAGAAGCCGCGGTAGACACCATGATCGAACACCTCAGCGGGCTAGGCACGCGGTGATGGCTCAGATTGCTCCAGCCCGGCGACGATGAGCAATACCATTGCTCCTATCCAAACGTATTGCGGCACAGCGATTACCACGGGATAGAGCAGCGACGACGGTGCCCGTCCCACGGTCCGGTCTTGACTGTGCCAACATTAACGGGTACAGTGTACCCATTAATACCCCGGGTGGCCAACCTGACTGATAGCAAGGAAATTTCGCCATGCTTCTACCTCTGGCATCAGAGCCCTACACGGCTCCCAACGACCGCGACATGCTGCCATCCGAGCGCCGTGAATTCGTGCGTACCCACCGCACCTGCGTGTTCGGCTACCGTCGCCGCAACGACGGCCCGGCCATGTCGATCGTCTACTACATCCCCACCGATAACGACGAACTGCTGGTCTCGACCATGGCCGGTCGCGGTAAAGCCCGCATGGCCGAGCGCGACGGCAAGGTCAGTCTGTGCGTCCTCGACGAGCAGTGGCCATTCGCCTACCTGCAGGTCTACGCCGACGCGACTCTCGAAGAAGACCGTGATCTGGCCGTCGACGTGATGATGGCGGTCGCCGGTCGAATGTCTGGCCAACCGCTCGGCGAAGAGGCACGCCCCTACATAACGGAGATGTCCGAACGCGAGAGCCGCGTCGTCATCCGCTGCCGGCCCTACGGAACCTACGCAACGCCGCCGCGCCATCTGCACCGCAACGACCAGGTGGAACAACTGACCCACTGGGTCTCTGGGGTGGTCGACTGGAACGCCGCCGATCCAACGCCAAACTGATCACCGGGCATAGCGGTCCCGCAGCTTGGCCAGCGTTGCCTCGATACCCGAAGCGTTGGACTTGCGGGCACCTATCAGGGTGTAGTACTTGAGCTTGTTCTTGAGCGCGCCGGCGGTGCGGTAGTCGAAGGTCTCGGTGACCCGGGTCAGCGTGGGTGAGAGTGACGCGAACTCCCACCGCCAACGGTGACCTACCGGGTGGCGCCATTCGACGAGTTCGTTCGGTTTCAGTGCGGTCACCGTGCTGGTGATGCGGTAGGGCACTCCCAACACCTTCATGTTTGTCGAAAACTTTGAGCCCACAGCCAGTTCCGCCGGCATTCTGATGTTGTCGCGAACCGTGCCTGATCCGTCCAGTTCGCAGTGGCGCCGGGGATCGGCAGCGAACGCATACAGCTCGGCAGCGGGCGCGGCGACTTCAACCGACCGGCTGATTTGCTGAGCTCCCGCGTCGACAACGGTTACCGTCATGACTTCTCTCCTTCCGCCTGTCCGGCAGCGCCAGGTCGAGGCTACGCTTCGCCGAGTGCTCGTCTAGCACCGTTTGGACAACGACGTCCCAGCAGGAAGGGTTCATGGCAACCTCATCGCGGCGCGTGCAGTGACGGCCCCCTGGCAAGAAGCTTCCCCGCACTGCAACAGGCCGGCGTGCGCTACCGGTGGGAAGGCGAGGAAACCTACGGCATGCTCGAACGCTCCAACCCACTCGACAAGATCGTGCGCGACCAGCCGGAAGGAACTCAAAAGACCGATGAGCCAGTCACTTTCGGGAAGAGTTGCGCTGATCACCGGCGCTGCGCGAGGACAGGGCCGGGCGCACGCGGTACGCCTCAGCGCCGAAGGCGCCGACATCATCGCGCTTGATATGGCCGGGCCATTGCCTTCCAGCGTTCCCTACGATTCGCCCACGCCCGACGACCTGGCTGAAACAGCAAGGCTGGTGACCGCCAACGGCGGACAGATCATCACCGCGGCGGTCGACATCCGTGACCTCGACGCGCTCAAGTCTGCCGTCGGCAAGGCGATCGGCGAACTGGGCCGTCTCGACGTTGTCGTCGCCAATGCCGGTATCTGCAGCCCCGCACCTTGGGACCAGATCACGGCCGAAGCCTTCCGTGACACCATCGATACGAACGTGACCGGAACGTGGAACACCGTTATGGCGAGTGCTGATCACATCATCGACGGAGGCCGTGGCGGGTCGATCATCCTGATCGGATCGGCCGCCGGCATCAAAATGGAGCCGTTCATGGTCCACTACGTGGTGAGCAAGCACGCGGTCACCGGGATGGCGCGGGCATTTGCCGCCGAACTCGGCCGACACAGCATCCGCGTCAACAGCGTGCACCCGGGAGCGGTCGCCACACCCATGGGCAGCGGCCAGATGCGCGACGCAATCCGATCGGCCGGCGACACGTACCCGTACCTGCGGGGCCTGAACAGGCCGCTGCTACCCGAAGGCACCGCCCAGCCCGAGGACATCGCCGACGCCGTCGCCTGGTTGGCCTCCGACCAATCCAGATTCGTTACCGGCACCCAGGTTTCGGTTGACATGGGCATTTCGTACTGCTGACCGCGCAAGTGATCACGCGCTACTCCGTCGCGTCCACAGCATCGATACGGTAGCGCCATTCGGCGCGGGACCGACCATCGAAGGCGAGCCTTGACGGATATACCCCACTGGGGTATATCCGTGTGCGTAATGAGCTATACCCCGATAGGGTATCAATGAAGGGGGCGTCATGACCACGAGCGAATACCTGGTGAGCGGGGTGGACGTGAGCGCAGGCACGGGCAGGATGGTCGTCACAAGTTCGGCACAAATCGATGAGGCGGCGGTGCTGGGCGCCGTCGACGAGGCCGGCTATGAGGCGGTCCTGGTCGCATGAAACCGGAGTCGGAGCTGTTCAGTAGGGAGGGCAACATGCCCGAGACGACCGATTCGCCAGCAGCGGTGAGCAACATCGAGCTCGAGATCTCCGGGATGACCTGCGCTTCGTGTGCGATGCGCATCGAGAAGAAGCTGAACAAGCTCGACGGGGTCAACGCGACCGTCAACTATGCGACCGAAAAGGCCACCGTCACGGCGCCCTCCGGGTACGAGCCACAGGCGCTGATCGCCGAAGTCGAAAAGGCCGGCTACACCGCAGCTCTGCCTCAACGCCGTGCGGAACCCGCCCCGGAACCAGAAACGGGGGACCCTGAGCTGTCATCGTTGCGCCACCGCTTGGTCGCCGCGATCGTGCTCGCCACCCCGGTGATCCTCATGGCGATGATCCCCGCCCTGCAGTTCCGCTACTGGCAGTGGGCGTCGCTGGTCCTGGCCGCACCGGTCGTCGTGTGGGCGGGTCAGCCGTTCCACGCTGCGGCTTGGGCCAATCTCAAGCACGGTGCCGCCACCATGGACACCCTCGTTTCGGTCGGGACCTTGTCAGCGTTCCTGTGGTCGCTGTATGCGCTGTTCTTGGGCACAGCTGGGGAACCGGGTATGCGCCACCCCTTCGAGCTGACCATCACACCCGGGGACGGCGCGTCCAACATCTACCTCGAAGTTGCCTCGGGTGTGACCCTGTTCGTGTTGGCCGGCCGGTTCTTCGAGAAGCGATCCAAACGGCGCGCCGGTGCCGCGCTGCGCGCCCTGCTGGAGCTCGGCGCCAAGGACGTCGCGGTACTGCGCCCACAATCTCAAGGCACCGAGATCCGCATCCCCGTAGACCAGCTCACCGTGGGCGACGAATTCGTGGTGCGGCCCGGGGAAAAGATTGCCACCGACGGGCTCGTTGTCTCGGGCTCATCGGCCGTGGACGCCTCAATGCTCACCGGCGAATCCGTTCCCGTCGAGGTCGGCCAAGGTGACGCCGTCACGGGCGCCACGGTGAACGCCGGCGGGCGCCTGATCGTGCGCGCCACCCGGGTCGGCGACGACACCCAGCTGGCTCAGATGGCCAAACTCGTCGAAGCCGCCCAGTCGGGCAAGGCCGAGGTGCAGCGGCTCGCCGACCGCATCTCCAACGTGTTCGTTCCCATCGTCATCGCCATCGCGGTGACCACCCTGGGGGTGTGGCTCGGCGCTGGCTTCCCCATGACCGCGGCGCTGACGGCCGCGGTTGCGGTGCTCATCATCGCCTGCCCGTGCGCGCTCGGGCTGGCGACCCCGACAGCGCTGCTGGTCGGCACGGGGCGCGCGGCTCAGCTGGGCGTGCTGATCAAGGGACCCGAAGTGTTGGAGTTCACCCGCAAGGTCGACACCATCGTCCTCGACAAGACCGGCACGGTGACCACCGGCAGGATGACCCTCGTCGACGTGATCACCGCACCAAACACCGACCGGGAGACGCTACTACGCTACGCCGGAGCCCTCGAGGACGCCTCGGAGCACCCCATCGCACAGGCGATCGCCAAGGGTGCCAGGGCAGAACTCGGCAGCTTGCCCGCGCCCGAGGACTTCGCCAACGTGGAAGGCAAAGGCGTGCAGGGCAATGTCGACGGCCACGCCGTCATCGTCGGCCGGGAGAGCCTGCTGGCCGATTGGGCCCAGCACCTCGACATGACACTGTCGAGGGCCAAAGCCCGAGTCGAGAGCGAAGGCAAAACCGTCGTAGCCGTCGGCTGGGACGGTCGCGCGCGCGGCATTCTGGTGATCGCCGACACCGTCAAACCCACCAGCGCCGAAGCCATCCGGCAGTTCAAACAGCTGGGACTGACGCCAGTGCTACTGACCGGCGACAACCAGACCGTCGCGCAGCGCATCGCCGACGAGGTCGGTATCGCCCAGGTCATCGCCGACGTGCTGCCCGCCGACAAGGTCGCCGCGGTTATGCGCTTGCAGTCCGAGGGCAAGGTCGTCGCCATGGTCGGCGACGGCGTCAACGACGCTGCCGCTCTGGCCACCGCCGATCTGGGACTGGCCATGGGAACCGGCACCGACGTTGCGATCGAAGCCGCCGACATCACCTTGGTGCGCGGCGACCTACGCGCCGCGGCAGACGCGATCCGGCTCTCCCGCAAGACGCTGGCCACGATCAAGACGAATCTGTTTTGGGCCTTCGGCTACAACGTCGCGGCGATCCCGCTGGCCGCGCTCGGCCTGCTCAACCCCATGCTGGCGGGCGCTGCGATGGCATTCTCCAGCGTCTTCGTCGTCGGGAACAGCCTGCGCCTGCGCTCCTTCACAAGCACGATCGGTGCGCGCGATATGGAATAGTTGATCTGGCCCACCGCGTTCCATACCCACGAGCGGTGGGCAGATCATGATGTCAGCCTCGCAGAGGGAGCTCGATGCCGGCCCGCTACTGCTGCGCACTCACCGACCCACGCGCAGCCATCGTATTTAGCGAAGGTCACAACCGTTGAGCCAGTTCGTCGGACAACTGTCCTTGCTACACGGCTGGTTGCCCCCAACGGTGCAGGCGCTGGCGCTGTTCGTGGTGATCAACGCGATCGGATGGCGCAGGCGACGTTGGCGTACCTGGGCACTACCGGTGACGCTGGGCGTCGCGGCTCTGGTGACGGCGCTGTCGCATTGGTACATCACGTCAATAGGGCTGGCCGGGGACCCGGCACCAGCATCGCTGTGGCTATGGATAGCGATGAGCGGACTCGCGGCCGCAGTCCTTTTGCTCGGATGGCCGGGTGCACGCTGGTGGCGACGCGGGCTGGCGGTATTTTCGGTACCCCTGTGCGTCTTGTGCGCGAGCTTGGCCTTAAACATTTGGGTCGGCTATTTCCCCACGGTGCTGGCTGCATGGAATCAGCTGACAGCGGGGCCCTTGCCCGACCAGATCGATCGGCTGCGGGTCACCGCAATGCAGGTCGCCGGCACCAAACCGACCAAGGGCGTCGTGGTACCGGTGAGCATCAACACCGATGCGTCGCACTTCCCCCACCGCCAGGAACTGGTGTATCTGCCTCCAGCGTGGTTCGGCAGCAATCCGCCGCCCCGGCTACCGACAGTCATGATGATCAGCTCTGCCTTCAATACGCCCGCCGACTGGCTGCGCGCCGGCGGCGCTTTCGACACCATCGACAACTTCGCGGCCCATCATCATGGCTTCGCCCCGGTGCTGGTGTTCGTCGATCCCACCGGCGCGTTCGACAACGACACCGAGTGCGTCAACGGGAGCCGCGGTAACGCCGCCGATCATCTGACAAAAGACGTCGTGCCGTTCATCGTCTCGAACTTCGGGGTGAGCGCCGACCGGGCCAACTGGGGCGTCGCCGGATGGTCGATGGGCGGTACCTGCGCCGTTGACTTGACCGTCATGCATCCAGACATGTTCAGCGCGTTCGTGGACGTCGCGGGTGACCTACGCCCCAACGTAGGCACTAAGGAGCAAACAATCGCCCGGTTGTTCGGCGGCAACCCCGCCGCTTGGGCCGCTTACGACCCGGTCACCATCATCACCCAACATGGTCGCTATTCCGGGGTGTCGGGATGGTTTGACGTCCCCGCATCGTCGCGTCCGCGCAACCTCGCCGAGGCGGCCAGTCCCAACCTCGGTATTANTAGCGCCGACCCCGCCGCCAACCCAGAAGGCCAAGACNCNGCCGCCAAGTCGCTGTGCGACATCGCTACCGCAAACGGCATCACCTGCGCAGTGTNAACCCAGCCGGGCAATCATGACTGGCCATTCGCCGCGCAGGCGTTCGCCGCGTCGCTGCCCTGGCTGGCCGCGACGCTGGGAACCCCCGATACCGAGCGTGTGCAGCTACCACAACACGGGGGCGGGGCGTCGCACTAATTTGCGCTGGGGATCGGTGGCCATCCATATTCACAGCTGACCGTGCCGTACCTAATCCGACAGATTGCCGCTGGTAGTGGTACGGTTCGCTGCTGTGGACGCGAACTTTGGCGACACGGGCGTCCCGTACCCGGGATTGCCCGGAGCGCACCGCGCCGCAAACCACCGGCGGCGCAATCGCGTCGGGTCCACCGCTTCCACCGCTACGGGGCGGCTTGATCGAGGCCGTGCCGTGAACGAGTTGAATCGGCGTCGATTCCTCGGGGCGCTCGCCGCGGCCACCGTTGCCAGCGTAGGCGCAGCACGGCTGATCGTCGACCCGCAACCGCAAACGTTCGCCGAGGCACCGTCAGCCTCGATGGCCACCTCCGGCCCAGCCGCCCCTGCAGGCTTGTTACCGCCCCCACCGCTGAGTGCTCGCGTCCCCCTGCCCGGCGGCGGCGCACTAACCACAATCCCGGGCCACGGAGATCTGCTTGCGCTGACTCTCGACGACGGCGTCAACAGCGACGTAGTGCGCGCCTACGCACAGTTGGCCAAAGACACCGGCGCGCGGATGACATTTTTCGTCAACGGCATCTACAACTCGTGGACCGACAACCTGGCGATGCTGCGACCTTTGGTGGAATCCGGGCAGATACAGCTCGGCAACCACACCTGGTCACATCCGGATTTGACGACTCTGCCGCAAGATCGGATCGCCCACGAGCTCACCCGCAATGACGAATTCCTGAAGAAGACCTACGGCATCGGCGCGAAACCGTACTATCGGCCGCCTTATGCGAAGCGCAACGCCACCGTTGACGGTGTGGCCGCCGACCTCGGCTACACCGTCCCGACCTTATGGTCGGGTTCGCTGTCGGATTCCACCCTGATCACCGAGGATTACATCGTCAAGATGGCCGATCAGTACTTCACCCCACAGTCCATCGTCATCGGCCATCTCAATCACCTGCCGGTCACGCACGTCTACCCGCGGCTCGTCGACATCATCCGGTCGAGGAACCTGCGCACCGTCACGCTCAACGACGTATTCCTCAAAACCCCTTAGCGGTGCCAAGATCGGCCATGCCGGCAAGTTTCTTGGCATGCCAGGCGCCCTTCAGACGCAATCATTTGCGAGTCAGACGGCCGAGGCTGCTGGAAGAATTTCGAGGATGCAATTGCGGTGGATTGGTCGCGAATGAACGCGCCTGATCCGCAACGGCTCGGCAGCGACTCGACGGCAGTTGTCGTCGGCGCAGTTGCGGCACTCCTGTCCTGACCTGACTGCGCTGCTTACCCCATGGACAAGCGTTCGGTCGCGCCCCCACGCAATGGCTGGCGGTCTCGTTCCAGCGCGTCGCGATCCCAGCGGGCCAGATCGGCAGCCGCCTCGTAGGTGCTCTGCAGAAACTCCAACAGCACGGCGTCGGGATCGGCGGCTTGGCGGACCGTGGTGTAGGGCAGCGTGAACTCGCCAAGGTCGGCGCTGAACGACGCCGCGTCGGGCCGCACTGGTGCGCTCGGGTAGCCCGCCGGTTCGGGGTAGGCGTAGGAGTAAAAGACTCCTTCGCCATCTGGGCCGGGCCAGTAGCCGGCGCTGCTCACCTCATGGGAGTAGGCCTCCCACATCACCTCAGGTCCACAGTGCGGTGCGCCGCCGGGATGCAGCGGTGCGCGGCGCCCGGAGAACCTGGTCACCGCCAGATCCAGGGCGCCCCAGAACACATGTACCGGGCTGACCTTGCCGACGAAGCGCGACCGGAACTCTTCGAACACACGGCTCATCTGCACCAACGCCAGCCAGAACCGCCGCACCTGGTCTGGGTCGTAGGCGAAGTGCTGCCGATCGGACTCAAAGTAAACCGAATCTTGGATCTCGACCGGCATGGTCCAGATCTGAGTGGTCAACCCCAATTGGTCGAGCACCACCATCACCTCGCTGTAGAAGTCAGCGATCGCCAGCGGTCGCAGCGCGATAGATCGAGTGCCGCCCTCCGTCGTCGCCACGACCAGCCGGTGATCGAGGAAATCGAAATCCATCTGGAATCCGCGCTGCTGGTACGGGATCAAGCCGGTGGTCAGGCCGCGAGCCGAGACGTAAAGCGGGACGTTCCACCAGTGGTTCATCAGCGGCGTGTTGGCCAGACGAATCTTCCCGACGATTTGGGTCATCAGTTGAAGGGTGTCGCGCGAGTCGGCCCACTGGGCGACCGGCAGCTCGGGCCAAACCGGTGCATTATCTGACATGGTTGGTGCTGGCCTCCTGGCACAGGTGGAGTCGATCTGGCGATATGGAGTTCGGCCTACCATCACATTCGGATCTGACGCAAGCACACGGCTCCGAATTGTCGAGTGAGCTGACTTGGCAGCTGGTCCGGGAAGGTGGTCGGTGCCAGTCTGAGGGGGACGCAGCGCGGGCTTTCGACGCGCAAGCGCCGCCGGTGCAGGATGATCGGTCGCCGGCACCACCCATTGGAGGAATCATGACCAGCGGAGCCACTCCTGTTTCGCCCCAGCGCGATCCGGAACTGCTCGGGCAGACCGTCGTCGTGATCGGCGGCAGCGCAGGAATCGGGCTTGAGACTGCTCGACGCGCCCGGGCCGAGGGGGCTGAAGTCATCCTCACCGGCCGCAATCCCGAGCGGCTCAACCAAGCGGCGCGGGAGGTCGACGCGCAACGCGCCGCGGCGTTCGACGCCAATGACGCGACTTCGTTGGAGAGGTTCTTCGAGGACCTGCCAACACCGATCGACCATGTGATGATCACAGCCGGCGGCCCGCACTATGGGCCGCTGCTCGAGATGGACTCCTCTGAGGTGCGCCAGGCGATGAGCGGGCACGCGGTGCTGGCGCTCAAGGTCGCGCGCAACGCTGCGGGCAAGATGCGGCCTGGGGGCACGTTGCTGCTCATGGGCGGCACCGGCGGCCGGCGCGTCGGTCGCGGCCTCGGAATTGTCTCCGCGGCCACCGCCGCGTTGCCTCCGTTCACCGCGGCCCTCGCCCTTGAACTTGCGCCGGTCCGCGTCAACCTCATTGCCGCCGGCTTCGTCGACACCCCGTTGTCGGCATCGCTGCTGGGAGATCGACTCGAGGAGCGCCGCAATGAGCTTCGGGCGACGCTCCCGATCGGCCGCGTCGTCGGCCCCGCCGACGTCGCCGCGCTCGCTGTCCACATCATGAGCAACACGGCACTCACCGGCGCGACGTACGACATCGACGGCGGGCAGCAGTTCGTCTCCTGATGAACACACCTTGAATGCAGGTCGAGAAGGTGAGCACGCTGATTCGTCCACAGACTGTGACCGTCGACGGACTGTCAATCCGCTTCGCAGAGAGCGGGACTGGCTCCCCGCGGGCCATGCTGCTCAGCCCCTGCACCACCCCGACCGATTTGTCGGCGATATGCCAGCATTGAGCAATGAGTGCACACCACATCACTCGCGTCCTCGGCGTGGCGGTCGCGATGACGTTGGCGCTGGCGAGCGGGCCGACCGACATCCCTTCCGCCTCTGCCGATCCATGCCCCGACGTCGAGGTGGTGTTCGCCCGCGGCACCGGAGAGCCCCCTGGTGTCGGCAAAGTGGGCCAGGCATTCGTCGACTCGCTCAGACCGCAGCTTGGTGGGCGGTCCTTCGGCATCTACCCGGTCAACTATCCAGCGGACCAGGCTTTCGCCGAGAGCGGGAAAAACGGTGCCGACGACGCGAATACTTACATCCAGGGCATGGTTGGCGGCTGCCCCAAGACGCGAATGGTGCTTGGCGGATACTCTCAGGGCGCGGGCGTCATCGATTTGGCTACGACGACCATGCCGCCCCAGGCGGCCGATCACGTCGCCGCGATCGCCCTCTTCGGAAATCCATCGAGCGCACTCGCGAGTAACCTGTCGGGCGCCGCTTTCCCTCCGGTCAGCCCGCTTTACAGCTCAAAGACCATTGACCTGTGCGTTCCCGACGATCCAGCATGCTCCGACGGCATCAACGTAATGGCGCACACGTTATATGTTCAGTCCGGGATGACAAATCAAGCCGCAACGTTTGTCGCAAGTCGGCTGTAGCCAGCAATCAATCGCGACCCACGCCTTAACAACGGCGCATTTGCCTAGATGGCAGCGTTTGCACCGGTATAGCGGTGCAAACGCTGCCACCTGCCACTGTGCTGTGGCGACACGCACGCCGCATGCGCCACTGAGTAACCCGTCACATTCGCTGAACGGCTTTCATCCGCTCGTCGTGGATTGCATGGGAGGTCAATGGGGATCTGGGTGACACGCCACCACCACAACCAAGGAGAGACCACCATGACGAATTTGGACCCGCAGACCACGGCTGACTTCTGGGATGCGTACGTCAGCGCTGCCGACGCCGGCGCCCACGTCCGCGACCACGTCCGCGCCCGACAATCATTGCGCCGAGCGACTTCCGCACAAAGACGAGCCGATCAACCGCCGGTCTGAGGGAAAGCAGCAGTTCCTGAATGCTGGATGTTCTTTGCCCCGGGATCAGTTCTCAGCAGGCATTACGCGCCGGATTCCGACGAGAGCAACATCAGCAAGGTCTCGCGCAATTCAACGTCACCGCTGCGGCTACGCCAGGGAAGTAGCCGATCGAGCCAGACGCTCATCAAGGGTGGCGTGGAAGTGCCCGATCGCGCTCTCATGCCGTCCAAACTCCACGAACTCGTTGGCGCCCGCGTGCAACCCGCGTTGCACACCTGCCGACATCTCGTTGTCCTCCACCAAGCCGCGCGCGATGAAGCTACCCCGACCTGCTTGGTTGATCGGTCCAGCATCTGGTGACAGCCGGGCGGTCCCTTCTTTCGGTTCGGGCCTGACCATCGAATAGGTGGTCACCGTACTGTGCTCGACGTCCACCGGATCGATCACAACCACGCTCACTACGTCGGGGAACGTCGCGATCATGACGTTGGGGAACAGCTGGTACAGATACGTCACCCGCGCACCGATGGTCCAGGAGGTCTCCGGACGGTCGCGGAGTCGTTCAATATTTTGGTAGGGGAACGTGATACGGCTATTCGGTCCGAATGCCTCGACCACGTTGAGGTCGTCGTACTGCACCGGGTAGAAGGTGGCCTTGTGCGTCGAGCGGATGTGATAGCCCTCCAGGAACTGCTCGACGAGCACCTTCCAGTTCATCGCTCGCAGGATCGAATCCACGTACACGAGCCGCTGCGCCGGCACTAGCTTGTCACGCCACGGGGTCCCGTCGGTCAGCCAAGCCATCGCGTCGTCGCCACGTTCGTGCGAACCTACGGAGTCGAGTGGGCCGATGACGATGAACCCGTCCGCCTCGTGGCTGACAACCTCGACAAGACCGCGCGCCGACGTGTCCAGGTCGGGGAAGGCGTCGCCGTGCGGCACATGCGCGAGCGCACCGTCCAGGCGGTACGTCCAGCCGTGGTAGCGGCACACCAGCGCCTGCGAGCACCCAGTGCCCTCGACAAGGGTAAAGCCGCGATGCCGACAGGCGTTGCGGAACACCCGCGCCCGTCGATCGCGCCCGCGCACAGCGAATAGGGGCACTCCGAAAGCAGTTCGTTCGACGTGATCACCCGGGTTCGGGATCGCCACGGAAGGAACGAACACGCTTGGCATTGCGCGCAACAACCGGAGTTCCTCGGTGAACCGGCCTGGGTTCAAATAGTTTTCGACGGGCTCACGCCACGCCGCACCCTCATCGGTGGTCCCGGCGTCGATATGGGCGAGGACACGCCGAACGATCTCGACATCATCGGCCACCAACGACTTCGTCGGGGAGCTCATGCAAGTCAGTATCACACTATTATTATCACGCGTCAATTATCTGGTGATGCGCGCAGCAATGGGCGAAGATACATCGGTGCCCGCCCTACCCCGATCCCGCGTGAGAGACCTGATTGGCAACCGGCCGCTCAGTGCACGCTCGGTCTTGGCTTCGGCGTTATTGGGGGCCGACCAAGGCCGTCTGACGGTGGCGGAGTTGGTAGGGCTCGCGTCCCTGTTCGGCGTCAGCGACGGCGCGGCCCGCACCTGCCTCTGGCGGATGGTCTCTGCTGGTGAACTCACCGGCGACGGCGGCAGCTATGCGCTCGCCGGGCGCTTGCTGGAGCGCCGCCAGCGTGTCGACGACGCGTCCCGGATAGACGATGCAGCCGCCCCCGGGTGGGATGGAACGTGGGAACTGGCCGTCGTCTCCCTGGAGCGTCGGTCGGCAACCGATCGTCTCGAGCTCAGGAAAGCCGCGATTGCCCTGCACCTGGCCGAGCTTCGGGAGGGCGTGTGGATACGTCCGGACAATCTTGACCCGCAACGACTTCCGGCATCCCGGGCCGTGCTGGACCAGCAGTGCACGCACTTTCACGGCGCCGCCACCGACATTTCCGCCGACAAGATGCGGTCTCTGTTCTCCCTTGACGAGTGGACGGACGACGCCAGGGCGCTCATCGAAGCGATGAACGTCACGCTCAAGGCGAGCAAGCGCGACGACTCGACCGAAAGCTTCACCTACGAGTTCGCATTATCGATCGCCGTTGTCCGGCATCTTCAGCTCGACCCGCTACTACCAGTGGAGCTCATTCCAGACCACTGGCCCGGACACACGTTGCGTAGCACCTACCGCAGTTTCGACAACGCGTTCAAACAACGAATGAACAGCGCCTTCCGCCGGTCCTCGTAGTGGATGTTCCTGCCTTCTATGACATCTGGTGGGCATTACGCGCCGGATTCCGCGGAGAGCAACATCACCGGAGTCTCGCGCAATTCACCGAATCGCTGCTTACCTAGGACCTGTTGCCATCGCTTGTCCACATCGAATGCATTGGAACGCATCACGCGCAGCGCTTGCCGACCGCGCGACGTCAATTCGATGAATCGAGCGCGGGCATCGGTGGGGTGGGGCGCTCGAGTGACATAGCCGTGCCGTTCCAGCGCTACGACGCCTTGGCCTACGGCCTGGCGACTGCCCTTGAGCCGATCGGCGAGATCCGATGCATGCAGCCCGCCGGTTCGCCCAGAATCACCGCTAGGACGGCGCCCCGATCTCTAACGGCTTAGAGATCGTCCTTCCCCCGGCAGGTACACCATTGTTACCGTTTCGTAGTGCGCCGGGTGGGGGGAGCCATCGCAGTCCTGCTTGCGATCGGTTCAGCGTGGCTCAACGGGGGAATTGCGCATGCTGACGGTCCAGACGAGCCGCAGTACGCGGAGTTCTACACGCCACCCGATCCGCTGCCGCCGGGTCAGCCCGGTGACCTGATCCGTACCGAGCCGTCGCGGCTGGTGCTCGAGCCGTCCGGCCAACTGGGCGCGATCGTGGCCACTGGGACCCGCATCATGTACCGCAGCACCGATACCCGGGGCAATCCGATCGCTGTCACCGGCACCTACTTCGAACCCGACAATCCGTGGCCGGGCAAAGGGCCGCGGCCACTGATCAGCTACGCGCCCGGCACCCAAGGCCAGGGCAATCAGTGCGCCCCGTCGCGAATGTTCAACCAGGGCATCCACTATTCGGGCGGCTGGGACATCATGTTCAACTACGAGGAGCTGTTCGTCGCCACGATGGTCGCGCGTGGTTTCGCCATCGTGATGACCGACTACGAGGGCCTGGGCACCCCTTCGATGCACACCTATGTCGGCCGCGTGGCCGAGGGGCAGGCCGTGCTCGACGCCGCCCGCGCGGCCATGCACCTGCCGGGAACATCGCTGGATCCGCATGGGCCCGTGGCATTCTGGGGATACTCACAAGGCGGCGGCGCGACAGCGTCGGCGGCCGAGTTAGCCTCGGCTTATGCCCCTGACTTGCATATCGTGGGCACCTACGCCGGGGCGCCACCGGCCAACCTCAAGGAACTACTGCCCTACGCCGACGGCAGCGTTCTCGTCGGCGCCGTCGGGTACGCGCTCAACAGCGTCATGGCCGCCTATCCGGAGGCCGCCGACGCCATCCGCTCCAAGATGACGCCGCGCGGACTGGCGATGCTCGAATCGGTGTCGCGCCANTGCATCGGNCAGACCCTGCTCGATTTCATGTTCCGCCACCTNCGGCCCTACTTCACCGAAGACATCTACCAATTNGTCAACGAGGAACCGTTCAGCAGCCTGTTCGATGCGCAGCGGATCGGGCGTTACAAACCCAACGCGCCGGTGATGATCGACAGCAACCGTTACGACCCGCTGGTGCCGTGGACCGCGGCCAATCAACTCGGTCGCGACTGGTGCGCCCAGGGCGCCGACGTGGAATTCCGCACCAACGAGGAACCACCGTTCCTCAACAAGCTCATCATCAACCACGCGCTGCCAATGCTCGTCGATGGTGAACCGGCCATGCAATGGGTCGCCGCACGCTTTAACGAAGAACCCACCGCACCTAACTGCGGCCAGTTCTAAGCACTCGCGACATCCGCGTCGTCATGGCGACCAAACGTAGGAAGGACAACGCGCCCGAGCGGGCTCAAGCAGACGCAGCGACTTCCGCGTGCCGAGTTCGAAGCCGCGCTCCACAAGATCATTGGTTTGTCACACGATCCCGCGGCCGTCTGACGGCGGCGACGGTCTCGGTCGTCGGGTCGTGCGGAAGGTCTCGCGGTAGAGGATGATCGGCCCGTGGAATTCCTTACCGATTTGGTGACCAATGTTCCCGACGGCACTCCCGAGACCGAGGTGGAAGCCACCAAGGCTGCGGAAAAGCTCCGGGCCGGTGAGTTGGTTAAGCAGGGG
>JGI12635J15846_10000410_pt1 | contig 36083 bp, 27 predicted proteins | sample BlaSpr_A8_OM2_M2_FD_15846 | JGI IMG/M metagenome (IMG submission 15846)
AGATTCGAGCCGCCACTCCGGGCTGAAATTTTTGGCGGCCTTGAATGGTACGACCGCCGGTGGCGGGTATGAATTGGCGCTGGCCTGCGATGAAATTGTACTCGTGGATGATCGTTCCTCAGCGGTCAGTTTGCCGGAAGTGCCTCTGCTGGGCGTCTTACCGGGTACTGGCGGGTTGACGCGGGTGACAGACAAACGAAGAGTGCGCCGAGACCTGGCGGACATTTTTTGCACTACTTCGGATGGAATTCGTGGGCAGCGGGCCAAGGACTGGGGATTGGTGGATGAGGTAATTAAGACCCAACAGTTTGGCGAGCATGTGAAGAAGCGCGCGACGGAATTGGCGCAGGGAAGTGACCGGCCGGCAAATGCGAAAGGTGTTGTTCTTTTGCCTTTGAAACGAACGATTGACGAAGATGGATTGCACTACGAGACCGTTGACGCGGTCGTCAATCGCAGCAGCCGGACGGTTACGATTACCGTGAAAGCCGCGGAGACGCTTTCGTCGCAAACGGTGGAAGCGGTAACTGAACTCGGAGCCGAATGGTGGCCGCTTAAAATGGCGCGCGAGCTGGATGACGCGATTCTGAGCCTGCGCACCAACGAGTTGGAGCTGGGGCTATGGATATTGAAAACCAGCGGTGATGCGAAAGCCATGTTGGCCATGGACGAATTCATATTGAAAAACGTGCAGAACTGGTTTGTGCGCGAAGTCTTGGGAATGATGCGGCGGACGTTTGCGAGACTGGATGTGACTTCGCGGTCGATGTACGCGGTGATTGAGCCGGGATCGTGCTTCGTAGGCACGTTGCTCGAGTTGGCGATGGCGGCGGACCGTGTGTATATGCTGGACACCCAAGAGGGAGAAGCGCGCGCGATGGTGATGCTATCGGAAATGAATTTTGGGCCGTTGCCGATGGTCAGTCAGCTTTCACGTTTAGCAGCGCGCTTTTATCAGGATGAAGAGCGCATCAAAGTCTTGCGCGCGCGGAAGGGTCAGGAAATGTCTGCGACTGACGCGGTGGCTGCTGGACTGGTGACTTCGGCGCCGGATGATCTGGACTGGCAGGATGAGTTGCGTACAGCGATCGAATCGCGGGCTGCGCTTTCGCCGGACGCATTGACGGGACTTGAAGCAAATTTGCGATTTGGATTGCCGGAGACGATGGAGACACGCGTGTTTGGAAGATTGTCAGCGTGGCAGAACTGGATTTTTATCAGACCCAACGCGGTTGGGCCGAGCGGAGCATTGAAAGTGTACGGCACAGGTTCGCCAGTAAAATTCAACTGGGAAAAGGTCTAGGGCAGTTGGTAATGCGGGGAGAGCAGCAATGATCGACTACACAGACAAAATTCCGAATAACGTGGACCTGGGGCGTGACCGGGTTTTGCAGCGCGCGCTCGAACACTGGCAACCGGCCTATATGAGCTGGTGGTACGACATGGGCCCGACGGAGAGCCACAATTACGAAGTCTATTTACGCACGGCGATAACCGTGGAACCCGATGGCTGGGCGAAATTTGGTTATGTCCGCATGCCCGAATATCGATGGGGGATTTTTTTGCAGCCGCGGAGTGCCGAGCGCGCGGTAAATTTTGGAACGCACAAAGGCGATCCCGCTTGGCAGGAAGTTCCGGGGGAATACCGGTCGACGCTGCGGCGCGTAATCGTTACCCAGGGAGATACGGAGCCTGCTTCCGTGGAGCAACAGCGCATGCTGGGGATGTGCTGTCCGTCGTTGTATGACCTGCGAAATATTTTTCAGGTGAACGTAGAGGAAGGGCGGCATTTGTGGGCCATGGTGTATTTGTTGCATCGGTATTTTGGCCGCGATGGACGTGAGGAGGCCGAATCCCTGCTGGAGAGGCGGTCGGGAGACGTTGATAATCCGCGGATACTGGGGGCTTTTAATGAGCCGACGCCGGACTGGTTGGCATTTTATATGTTTACGTTTTTTACGGATCGCGACGGCAAGTTTCAATTAAGCGCCCTTGCGGAATCGGGATTCGATCCGCTGGCGCGTACTTGCCGGTTCATGCTGACAGAGGAAGCGCACCACATGTTTGTGGGCGAAACCGGAGTGAGTCGCATTCTACAACGTACGTGTGAAGTGATGCGCGAGCACAAGGTGGAAACTCCCGGTGATGTGCGCGCGCTTGGAGTGATCGACCTGGAAACGATGCAGAAATATCTGAATTTTCATTACAGCGTAACGATCGATCTGTTTGGCTCAGACGCTTCTTCGAATGCGGCGACGTACTACACTACTGGGTTGAAGGGGCGCTACGACGAAACCAAGATCGAGGACGATCACGTGCTTTCGGATGAGGTTTATCCGGTGTTCGAGGTGGTGGGCAATAAGATCGTGGAGAAAAAGGTTCCGGCTTTGACGGCGCTGAACGAGCGACTGCGCGACGATTACATTCATGAGATTCAGGCGGGAGTCGATCGCTGGAACCGCGTCATTGAGAATGCTGGAATTTCGTTTCGATTGAGGCTGCCGCACAAAGGATTTCACCGGGCAATCGGAAATTTTGCGGGGCACTTCATCAGTCCCGACGGAGAAGTATTGACGAAAGAAGCCTGGCAGAATCACGAGCGAGATTGGCTACCTGCGCCGGAGGATCACGCGTTTGTACAATCGTTGATGACCGGCCGCGTGGTGGAACCGGGGAAGTTCGCGAACTGGATTTCGCCGCCGATTCGCGGGATTAATGGGCAGCCGTTGAATTTTGAGTATGTGCGGTTCAATTAGCGGCCATCAGGAAGCCATAACCAAACGAGTTCCGATTGTTGGGCCACGATGAATTGCCAAAAAAAAAGGCCGCTCGAGTGGGTCGGGCGGCCTGAATCAACATTAAAAATACCGTTTGGGATTGCTAGCTGGATTTTCTTGGAACTTTGGCGCCTTTTTTGCGCGCCTCGGAAAGACCGATGGCGATGGCTTGCTTGCGGCTCTTCACCGTGCCACCTTTCCCACCCTTTCCAGACTTCAACGTGCCGCGCTTCTCTCGATGCAACGCGCTTTTAACACTCTTGCCGGCGGCTTTGCCGTATCTGCGTCCACCGGATCTGCTTCGCGAACTGGCTGNCATTTACCCCTCCTACTAGTTAGGATGTAGGCTAGGACCGGTTGAGTGTAGCGCAGCGGGGCAAAAAGCGTTTCAGTAGAATCGTGCAGAGCGGATATGGAATTCTTGTAGGCTGAGTGTACGGCGCGCAAGTCAGAGATTGGGCGTTTCCCCGCGGAAAATCGACCTTCGAATATAACAATCTCGGAGCACCGGCCGCATGAGTTCGTGGTACGCCGACGCCGGCTTATTTCTCGCGGTTGCAGCTGGTCCGTGACAAATGACGCCCTAATGCAAATCTACTATTGACCCTTTGACGGCGCGCGTGGGATGGTACGCTGAACTGACGTAAGTTAAGCGTTTTCTGTTTGAAGGGGAGAGTCCATGGCTGTGTCCGCTCCGAGCCTTGCTAGTACACACGCGCACGTGTCCGGTGACTCGATTTACGACAAGCTAAATTCTAAATGGCATAAACCGGCGCTGTTGGGATTCATGGCCGTCGTGCTGGCACACTGGGGCGAACACCTGGTGCAGGCTTATCAAATTTATGTGATGGGCTGGCCGCCGCCGAAGGCGGGTGGCATTTTAGGTTTGTGGTATCCGTGGCTAATCAAATCGGAAATCTTACATTATAGTTACGCATTGGTGATGCTTATTGGCATCTGGGTGCTGCGGAAAGGTTTTACTGGAATCTCCCGTAAATGGTGGACCGCTGCACTGGTTATTCAATTCTGGCATCACTTCGAACATTTGTTACTGATCACGCAAGCGACGCTGCACCACAATTTTTGGGGAAAGCCGGTCCCGGTAAGTATTCTGCAGTTGGTCATTCCGCGCGTTGAACTCCACCTTTTCTATAATTCCGTCGTGTTTGTTCCCATGTTGATCGGCATGTACTACCACATGTTTCCACCGGTGGGTGAGGAGCAGGCGGCGTGCAATTGCTCGTTGCACCAGCACAGTCTCGCCGACGCAAGAGCCGTTTAATGAGGGCTCGGCACCGCGCCGTGCGGGGCAATTAACCTGAAATTATCCCGGCGGAGTAACACGTTGTCGACTCCTTCCACGCAGACGCCTGTAGAACGTTCTCTAGCCTCTTCTGAATTCGATTTATTGCGAGTACCTGGAGTCGGCCGCTTTTTTAAATGGCGGCATTCCCGCACGGTGCTGCAGATTCCGCTGCTGCTGATCAGCATAATTATGATCCTGCAGGGATTGTTTGGGCCGACGCTGGCGCCGAAAAATCTTGCTACGGTTTTGGCCTGGGTGCATTTTCGCGGTGCCCTAGTGCTGGTGCTGCTTTGCGCCGGTAATTTTTTCTGCCTGGCATGCCCGTTCATGCTGGTACGCAATGCGGCACGGCGATTTTTTAAACCGTGGATGAATTGGCCTCGCGCGCTGCGCAATAAGTGGGCCTCCATCGGATTATTCGTAATGATTTTGTTTGTCTACGAGCTTTTTGGTTTGTGGAATTCGCCATGGTGGACGGCTTGGCTCATTGTCGGCTATTTCGTTGCCGCGCTCGTGATTGACGGCGTTTTTAAACACGCCACTTTTTGCAAATTTGTTTGTCCCATTGGGCAATTTAACTATGTGGCTTCCACGGTGTCGCCGCTGGAGGTAAAAGTCCGCGACCATCAGGTTTGCGCGCATTGCCATACTAAAGATTGCATTCGCGGGCGACGGGACCGGCCGGCGGCGCGTGATTTTGTGATGCTTCAACGCGGTTGTGAGCTGGCACTTTTTCAGGAGCTCAAAGTGGGCAACATGGACTGCACGTTCTGCCTCGATTGTGTGCATGCCTGTCCCCATGACAACGTAGGCATACTCAGCCGCGTGCCCGCCGCTGAATTGATGACGGACCCGAGGCGTTCTGGAATTGGTTTGTTTTCGCGCAGGACTGACATAGCGGCGCTGGCGATGGTGTTCTGCTTTGGAGCGTTAGTGAATGCGTTCGGGATGGTCAGTCCGGCCTACGCGGTAGAAAAATGGTTGGGCGGAGTGCTGCACGTACAGGCGCAGGCGCCCGTTCTCGGAGTGATCTTCGCGTTGTTTCTAATTGTCGAGCCTCTCGTGTTGCTGGGACTCGCGGCTGGGTTCACTAAAATTTTAGATGGCAGCCCACGGCCGATCCTTCCGTTGGTGGTGAGGTATTCGTACGCCTTGGCGCCACTCGGTTTTGGTATGTGGCTCGCGCATTACGGATTTCATTTCTTCAGTGGACTCTATACATTTATTCCTGTGGCGCAAAAGGCAATAGCTAGTGTGGGCTGGCCGGTCCTGGGCACTCCGGCCTGGCGGTTGACGGGGATACCAGCGCGGTTCATTCAGCCCATGGAGCTAGGGTTCCTGCTGCTCGGGCTAGCTGGATCGCTCCTGGTGGCATTTCGGTTGGCCGAAGAAGATTCGCCGGGGAAAGTTATGCGCGCGTTCGCACCGTGGGCTTCCGTAAGCGTGATTATCTGGCTCGCTTCGGTGTGGCTGATGTATCAGCCGATGGAAATGCGAGCGATGCTGATGGGCGGCTAAGGCTAAAAAGATTTGTGATGATGAGTTTATCGACAAGGGTGCAAAGAGGAGGATGGTTAGCGAGGCTGCGCGGGCAGTGCAGAATTTCTCTGCTGATGTTTGTTGGGTTCAGTGCGCTGTACGTACCATCCGCGCGCGGGCATAACGGTCCGCCATTCCCGATCATTGTCGATCAGCGTGTTGGGCCGTGTATTGTTTCGTTGTGGACGCATCCGGATGTCGGGGTTGGAACGTTTTTTGTCATCGTAGATGCGGCGCCGGGGACTGCGATCCCCAATGATTTGAAGATTGATCTTGGGATACAGCCGGTCAGTGGGCGGCTTGCGGAGGTGATTTACCCGACGCGGCGCGAGAATTTGCGCGGCCAGGTGGAATACAAGACCGAAGTGATTTTCGATCGACAAGAATTTTGGCGTGCGCGACTGATTTTGTATAGCTCACAGGGTGACGGTGAGTCGACAGCGAGTGTGGAAGCGACGCCGGCGGGATTTGGCCGTTGGGACTTGCTCTTGTACTTGCTGCCCTTCGCGGGCGTCGGATTTCTATGGTTTAAGGCTGTGACGGCTAAGCGCAGCTGCAGAAGAAAACAATTAGAGGCCACGAAACCGCCGATTGCCGTTTGCGTTCTGATGATTTTATGCGGTGCGAGCTTGTTGCTTTCTTCCGGGTGTGGGAACAGCAAGCTGCCGCGAAAATCTTCGAAAGAATATGTCGAGTTCGTGTCCATTTTCTATACTGGGCTGGCTGCGTTGCAGGTGGGCGATGATGTTCGAGCCGAAAACAAACTTGGCCAAGCCACGCAAATCGCGCCTGGCGAGCCCGCGGGCTGGGCGGATTGGGGAATTCTCGCGTTGCGGCAGAGGAACTTTGACGTTGCGGCCCAGAGACTTGGGACCGCGCGCGATCTGGCGCCTAAGAACGATCATATTTATTACCTCCTCGGACTTTTAGAGAGCAACCGCGGACGTTCGGCGGAAGCCATCGCCGACTGGCGCAAATCCATAGAGCTCAATCCACAAAATCTACACGCGACGTATCAGTTGGCTGAAGAGATTGAACGCCAGGGTGATGTGGGTGGCGCCGCTGAATTTCAAAAGTTGGTGGAAAAAATTCTCGCGGTGCAGCCGGATAATCTGGCGGCATTGCTGGAATTGAGCCGCATCGCGGCAAAGCGCGGCGACGCGGCCACACTAAGAGCCACAGTGGATCGGATTGAGAAGCAATCTGCCGGCTGGGCGCCCGAAGCGAAACAACAACTGGTGGCGTTGCAGGTGGCTGTCGCTGGACAGGGCACTCGTCCGGCGGCAACGCGCACGGCGTTTTTGCGAAACGTATTGATGCGCGATTCGAATTACCGGCAAAGCCTGGCTGTCATTAAGGCGGCGGCGGGAGAAGAGGCGGAGCCCTTCACACATTTCGTACGATTGGAATCGCCCGTGTTTACGCCTGCTGCGGCGGACACGGCCTTAACGTTCGAGACGAAACCAGTGGAAATAGCGCCGTCCGATCGAGGCACTGATGAGCGGTGGGATTGGATTGGGGCGGTGAGCCTCAGCAGCGAAGCGGCTCCGACCGTTATCGCGGCGAATGCCCGGGAAGTGCGGCTAGGTAGCGGAGCAAGATTTGCTTTTCCGGGAGGCGCGTCAAATGAACCGCCACTTCCCGAAAGCATTTTGCCGCTCGATTTTAATTATGATTTCAGGACTGACCTGCTGATCGCGGGAGCAGGTGGCGTTCGGTTCTGGCGGCAAGATAGTGCCGAAAAGTTTACGGATGTGACCGCACAAACAAAATTGGCTAGTGCGATCGTGAATGCCCGCTACCTGGGCGCGTGGGCCGTGGACATTGAGGCTGACGGGGATCTGGACGTGGTGATGGGCTCGAAAGAGGGCGTGCCGCTGGTTTTGCGAAACAATGGTGACGGCACGTTTACAGCGATTCATCCGTTTGCGAGCGTGGATGGGGTGCGAGGCTTCGCGTGGGCTGATTTAAACGGTGACGGGAATCCTGACGCTGCAATTATCGATGGGGCAGGGCGGCTGCATGTATTTATGAACGATCGCACGGGAAAATTTCACGAACGAGCTGTGCCCGCTAGCTTGCCGCACGTCAAGACTATCAATGTGGCGGATGCAGACAAGAATGGGATTTTAGATTTGGTGGCCGTGCAAGAGGACGGAAGCATTATTCGGTTGGCGGAGAAACTGACCGATTCCGAAAAAAGCGATGGATCGGATTGGGATATAGCGGTGATCGCGTACGTACCCGCCCCGGCGACCAATTTGGCGGGCGAAGTACGATTGCGGGTCGCGGACCTGGACAACAATGGGGCGCTGGATTTATGGCTGGCGCGGACTTCTGCTGAGGCCGCGAAGGCAAATCCTGGCGCGCTGGTGTGGCTTGCGGATCAGAATGGGAAATTTTCGCTGATGGCGAAGCCAATGGGCCCTCCGCGAGTGTTTGACGCGGCCGATCTGGATGGAAAAGGGCGGATGGATATGTTGGGCCTTTCCGCGGATGGGCAAGCGATGCGCGGCTTGAATCGGGGGACACGAAATTATCACTGGCAGACCATTCGGCCGCGCGCAAGACAAGCTACCGGCGACCAGCGCATTAATCCGTTTGGCGTCGGCGGGGAAATGGAGATTCGCTCGGGTTTGCTGGTGCAAAAACAATCCATTACCGGACCGCAACTGCACTTTGGCCTCGGCGAACAGAGCGGCGTGGATGTGGCCCGCATCGTGTGGCCTAACGGATCGCTACGAGCGGAATTTGATCTGAAAGCGGATCAGCAGATTGTTACCGAGCAGCGGCTGAAAGGTTCGTGTCCGTTTCTTTTTGCGTTTGATGGGCGCGGGATGCGTTTCGTGAAGGATGCGGTGCCATGGAGCTCCGCGCTGGGCTTGCGTATCAACAACACCGGCACGGCTCGCATTGCGGCGACCGAGGAGTGGTACAAGATTGGTGCGGACGAACTTGTTCCACATGACGGCTTCTACGATTTGCGAATCACCGCGGAACTCTGGGAAACGTATTACTACGATTATCTGGCGCTCATGACCGTCGACCATCCGGTGGATACGGATATTTTTGTGGACGAGCGCTTTGTGGTGCCGCCATCGAAGCTGGCGATTACGACCGTCGAGAAGCCGCACAAAATTGCTCGAGCGATAGATGACGAAGGGCATGACGTTACCGACATCGTAGCTACGCTCGACGGCAAGTATCTGGATAATTTTTTGCGCGGCCAATATCAGGGTGTAACGCGAGATCATTACGTGGAAGTTGAAATTGGCGACGACGCTGCTGCCAGTGGCTCGCTCTATTTAATTGCCCAGGGTTGGATGCATCCCAGCGATTCGTCTATCAACGTGGCGATCACGCAGGGTCACCATGAGCATGCGCGAGGATTGAGCCTCGAAGTTCCGGATGGCCGCGGGGGCTGGGTCGTCGTGCGTGACAATTTGGGTTTCCCTGCAGGGCGCAAGAAGATTTGCCTGATCGATCTTAGCCATGTGTTTCGTGCCGGGCAGCCGCGCAAGGTGCGTTTGAGAACGAACATGGAAATTTATTGGGATTCGATCCAGTGGGCGCGAGGTGTTGAAGGTGCATTGATCAAAACTACTCGGCTGGCTCCGGATTATGCTGATTTACATTATCGCGGCTACTCGGCGATCCATCAGGCCGACGAGTCTTCGCCGGAGATTCCTGACTACGATCATCTGGAAGCATCTAAACAGAAATGGCGCGATCTCTGTGGCTATTACACGCGATTCGGCGATGTGCGAGAGCTTCTGGCCAAGGTTGACGACCGCTACATCATCATGAATGCCGGCGACGAGATGAGTTTGCGGTTTGCGGAGCAGGCGCCGCCGCCCGTAGGTTGGAAACGCGACTTTGTGATCGTGGGCGATGGTTGGATCAAGGACGGCGATTACAACACCACTTTTTCGAAGACTGTCACGCCGCTGCCGTATCACGCCAAACAGGAATATGTCACGCCACCGGGCAGGCTTGAAGATGAGTGGGTGTACCAGCAGCATCCTCAGGACTGGCAAAACTTTCACACTCGTTATGTGACGCCTGAGATTTATCAAAACGCATTGAGAACCGGAATACACCAGTGAAACGCGGACCACTAGCACGAATAATTCTGACGATATTTTTTGTGGCCATGGTCGTGAGCCCGCTGTTTATCAGGCGAATGGCTGCCCGGCTAGAGGTCGCCAAGTCCAGGCTCGATTTGCAAACGGCATTGGAGCGGCATGGTTTTTACCTCCAGGAGGTTTCGCACGCCGCCGGTGTGAATTTCGTTCACCAGGGCCCCACGCTGGATCACAAATTGGATCACATCATGCCGGAAGTTGCATCCATGGGAGCGTCGGTCTCGATCGTGGATTTTGATCGCGACGGATGGCCTGATATTTATGTGACCAACAGCGCGGAAGGCAGCCACAACGCGCTTTATCGGAACCAGCACGACGGCACGTTTAAGGATGTGGCGCCCGAGATGGGCGTAGCGGATGTAAACAAACCTGGCACCGGCGTTTCGATGGCAGCGGTGTGGGGCGATTACGACAATGACGGCTACGAGGACTTGCTGTTGGTGAAGTGGGGGCGCCCAGAGCTTTACCACAACGATGGCGGTCACGGTTTCACGCGGGTGACCGACACGGGACTGCCAGCCTGGGTGAATGCGAATTCGGCGATCTGGCTTGATTACGACGGCGACGGTCTATTGGACATTTTTATCGGTGGATATTATTCGGAAGATATCGATCTGTGGCATCTGAACAACACGCGCATCATGCCGGAAAGTTTTGAATACGCGAAAAATGGTGGAAGAAAATATCTGTTTCACAATCTGGGCAATGGGAAGTTTGAAGATGTCACCGAAAGAATGGGGATTAATTCGCGGCGATGGACGTTAGCCGCATCGGCGGCGGATTTGCGTGGTACTGGGCGGCCCGATTTGTTTGTTGCCAACGACTATGGTGTCTCGGAATTGTATTTCAACGAGGGGAAACGGTTTCGTGAAGTGGGCGAGAAAACGGGGGTAGGCTTCGCGCCCAAGAGCGGAATGAATGTGGCGTTTGGCGACATCGGGAATCAAGGAAAGTATGCGATTTACGTGTCGAATATCTCCGAAGAAGGCGTGCTGATTCAGGGCAACAATTTGTGGGTGCCCAAAGAGGGGGCGGCCGGCGACGACCTCAAATACGAAAATCTCGCGCGCGATATGGGCGTGGAGCTGGGGGGCTGGAGTTTTGGCGCGCAGTTTGCCGACCTCAATAACGATGGCACTCTGGATTTGTATTTGACCAATGGAAACGTGTCCCTCGATCATTCCCGGAATTACTGGTACGACTTTTCCAAAGTTGCCGGCGGCAACACCGCCATTATTGGCGATGCGAAAAATTGGCCGGCGATGGAAGGGCGGAGTTTGTCAGGCTATCAACAAAAGCGTGTGTGGATAAATGATGCCGCGGGGAAATTTGTGGATGTGGCCCAAGCCGTGGGAGTGACGGACACTTATGACGGGCGATCAGTGGCGATGGCCGATCTGTGGAATCGCGGCGTGCTGGACGTGGTGGTCGCCAATCAACGCGGACCATTGCTAATTTATAAAAACACGGTTACGCCCGAAAATAAGTGGATTGAGTTTGAACTTATCGGCACGAAGAGCAATCGCTCCGCGATAGGCGCGCAGGTCACGGTGTACTGGAATGGGCAACGGCAGGTGCAAGAAATTTCCGGGGGCAGCGGATTTTGCGCACAGAATCAAAGAGCGGTGCATTTTGGTTTGGGGAAAACACCGCAGGTTGAAAAGGCGGTGATTCGCTGGCCTTCCGGTAAGGTGCAGACCATGGAAAAGCCCAACGTGGATGAAATTTATAAAGTGAAGGAGCCCGCGTGAACGCGTCAGCGGCAGGGCCTATGGAAGTGCCGCAGTGGAAGCGATTCGTGAGCCTGGAGAATCGTTATATTGCGCCGATTTTCATAACTTTGATTTTGCTGGTCGGCCATTTGTCGTTCGGGATTCTCGAAAGTTATCAGAAGACACTGTTGGCGATCGTTGCCAGCATCGGGACCGAACTGATTCTTTCTCGTTTATTTTTCGGGAAGTGGCCGAATCTCGCCAGCGCGTATATCACCGGCATAAGCGTAGGCATTTTGATTCGCTCGCCGGCATTTTGGCCGTACGCGGTGTGCAGCATCGTATCAATTACCTCCAAGTATGTTTTGCGTGTGAAGGGCCGGCACATCTGGAACCCATCCAACTTCGGAATTTCGGTGATGTTGTTCCTGGCGCCGGAGATGGTGGCCAGCCTGAGCATTCAATGGGGAAATTACCTGTTACCGATGGTGGTGATCTGGGTGTTGGGCTCGGTGATTATTTATCGACTGAGGCGATTCCATATCAGCGGGCTTTATGTAGCATCGTTTCTGGTGTTTGCTTTTGTGCGGAGTTGGCTAACTGGGAGTCCGTGGCAGGCGGAAATCGCGCCGATTACCGGGCCGATGTATCAACTTTTCATATTTTTCATGATTACTGACCCCAGGACGACAGTGCGTTCAAAGACAGGCCAGTGTATTACGGTGATTTGTGTTGCCTTGCTTGAAATGATCCTGCGGCTAAATCAGGTGGTGTATGCGCCGTTTTATGCGCTATTTATCGTTGGACCGTCCGCCATGCTGATCGAGATGTGGCTGGATTCGCGACGGACGAGTGCTGCCGGTGTGACCGTTGGCGCGTGAATTGTTCCTGATTCTGGCGAGTACCTTCACGTTTTTTTTCTTCCTGGCGGTCGCGGGCTATAAATCGGGCGCGCCCATTTTGCCGGTCATTGCTCTGCCCGCGTCAGTCACCCACAACATAACCGAAGCTCAAATCTCGCCGGCCGCAGTTGTGCGGACCGCGGCAGGTGCAAACACCTCTCAGAAGGAAGCACGACTGCCGGCCAAGTCGCATTCATCGCCGCGGCCGTCCGGACCGATACAATTCACCGACGTTACCGAGCAGGCGGGCATTCATTTCAAACACAACAGCGGAGCATTCGGAAAAAAGTATTTGCCGGAAACGATGGGTAGCGGGGTCTGTTTTCTGGACTATGACAATGACGGGTGGCAGGACATTTTATTCGTGAACTCCATGGATTGGCCCGAGCACAAGAACGGCAAATCTTTGCTGGCGTTGTATCACAACAATCACGATGGCACGTTTACGGATGTGACGCGCGCTGCGGGCCTCGCGACGGACATGTACGGGATGGGGTGTGCGATCGGGGACTACGATAACGACGGTTATCCTGATATTTATATAACGGCCATGGGGTCGAATCACTTATTTCACAATTTGGGCAATGGAAAGTTCAGCGATGTTACGGCCAAGGCGGGAGTGAGCGATCCGGGGTTTTCTACGAGCGCGGTGTGGTTTGACTACGACAATGACGGAAAGCTGGACCTATTTGTCTCGCACTATGTGGATTGGTCTGTCGCCAAAGATCAATATTGCTCGCTGGATGGCAAGAACAAATCGTATTGCACGCCGCAAGCGTACAAAGGGCAAAGTTCATCGCTGTTTCACAATAAGGGCAACGGGACATTTGAGAATGTGACGAAAAGAGCGGGGTTGTACGATCCGACCAGCAAATCATTGGGCATTGCGCTGGTCGACTATGATAACGACGGCTGGCTGGATCTTTTTGTAGCGAACGACACGGAGCCGAACAAGCTGTATCGCAACAATCATAACGGGACTTTTACGGATGTAGCCGTTCTGTCCGGAGTGGCGTTGAGCGAAACGGGGCGGGCGCGCGCGGGAATGGGCGTGGACGCCGGGGATTACGATGGCTCGGGCCAGCAGAGCCTGATCATCGGAAATTTTACGAGTGAGAGTATGTCGCTGTATCACAGCGATGGGTCCGGACTCTATACCGATGAGGCGTCGTCGTCCGGGATTGGACAGATGTCCATTCAGTCGCTGACGTTTGGGTGCTTCTTTTTTGATTATGATCTGGACGGTCTGCTGGATATTTTCGCGGCGAATGGCCATGTTTCGGATGACATCAGCGTAATGCAGCCAAATGTGAAATATGCGCAGCGACCCAGTCTTTTTCGTAATAAAGGCAACAGGAAGTTTGAAGAAGTGTCCGGCAAGCTGGGGCGAGCGTTGCAAACCGAGGTTGTGGGACGCGGAGCAGCGTATGGCGATTTTGATAATGATGGGGATCTGGATTTGGTGATCACTTCGAACAATGGGGCTGCGCGATTGCTGCGCAATGACAATGGAAATCAGAACGATATGCTGCGCGTGAAAACGGTGGGAACGCGTTCTAATCGCGATGGCATTGGCGCGAAGGTTACGGTGAAAACAAACAAAGGGATGTCGCAGATGCAGATGGTGAAATCGGGGTCGAGTTATTTGTCGCAAAGTGAAATGCCGCTGACGTTCGGATTAGGCCAACCGGAAGAAGGTAGAACGCTAACGCTGCACATTGTTTGGCCGAGCGGGAAAAGCGATTCGATGACTGGGATCAAGCCGAATCAGTTTGTAACTGTCCAAGAAGGGAAGGGAATTATTTCGGCTCAACCGATTAGTTTCGCGCGGTGAACACCCACAGGCGGTAGATAAGACCCACCCTAAAAATCGAGGGGTGGGGACCCTGCGACTAACTATGATTTGTTGCGGATTATTTCCAGAAACCGCATCTGTCCAATAGTTGCGATATTTTATGTTTTGTTGATTGGAGTTTGGGCGCGGAATTGAGCAGGTCGTTGGCGTCTACCGGATACCAATTTCGGCGGTGGGTGTTGCCCAGGCCTGCGATGTTTATGGGCTCGATGGCTTTGGAGACTTCGTTGGCCAGGATGTCTATCTCCAGTTTCGTGCAGTTGTTCGTTGCGCGTTCACAACACCGACGCATCGCGGGACCGAAGTGTGGATCATCGTTCAACAGAAATGATGGAGCGAGGAGAGGTTTGCTGAGCCGCCTTGCCGCTTCCGAAAAGCTGGCTGCCGCGAAATAAAGCATTGAGAGAGATGCGAAGGCTGGAAAGCGATCCATCGTGGCGTACAAAGCTGCGATGAGCCTAGCTGCAGCGAGTAGTTCGTTGTCGGTCTGAGAGGCATAGGATTGCAGATTGGCTGTGAATTGGGGTTTGTCCCAGTCGCGTTCGATGATTTCGGCGAGGCGTGATACGCCTAACAACGTGAGNGGGAAGCCGGTAGAGAGCAGGGGGTCTACAAATCCGGCAGCCGACGGGAGTAGCGCCCACCGTTTGCCGACGACGGTCTTGCTGCGGAAAGAAACGCGGGGCATGTAAGTGAAGGGCTGGATCGCTTGGGAATTTGCGAATTGATTCTTCAAGGCGGGAATTAAATCCAGGAGCCGTTGCCATGCTGCTTGTCCTTCTGACAAACGTAGGTGACCAGCGAGTTTGTCATTGGCGGCCACACCTGCGCTGGTGATGCCGTTGTTGAATTGCAGGACCCAGATCCAGCCGCCGTCGAAAACGTGGTGAACCGCTGCATCGTCTACTGGATAAGGCGGGAGCTCCGAAGCGTGGTCTGATACCTGGTCGGCGAAACGTCCGACGCCTGTGAAATGGCTGAACACTGCCAGGGTGTTAGGAAAGTCAGGCAGCGGCGACTCCTGCAATGCGAGAGTGTGGTGGAGGAAACCGCGTGGGCCAGTGGCGTCGATGACAAATTTTGCGCGAACTAAAAAGTCTTCGTTGTCGCGACGGCCTTGCAGGCGAATCTCATTTTCCGATTCTGAAACGCTTCGAAGTGTAACTTCGTCCAGATACTGCACTCCAATTTTTTGAGCTTCCTTGACGAACAGATGATCGACTTCGGCGCGATACCAGTGCGTATCGGCGATTCGATCGTGCGGGCTGGCGCCGACTAGCAGCTGGCGCTGATGGCCTGGATCGTTAGTAGCTGGCGCGCCGAGGGTGTGGTGATAGAAGGTGAAGCCGCGCTTGAGGCCGCATGCTATGTGCGGATAGGTCTGTTGCCAACTGCCCCATTTGGAAAGTGGCGCAATGCTGGGCAGGTCATAACGAGCCGCCAGACTCTCCAGCAGAATGTTGGACAATGGCGTGGAAGATTCGCCGATGGCAAAGCGTGGGTGCTTGTTTTTTTCAAGCAAAATTACCGACCGTCCCAAACGGTGAGCAATCATGGCAAGCAGGCTGCCGCCAAAGCCCGAGCCCACTACGGCAATGTCGTAAGCTTCCTTCAATTTGCGGGGTCGCAACTGTCGCAGCGGACAGGCGCGAGATTAATTTGAGACAGATTCATCTGACGCAGACGCGCGATGCGCGGGATTCGGCAATCGGGGCAGGTCGTAATTTTTTCTGCGTCCCACAAATCCGCAAAGACTCGACCGCGCTTCAGGCTCAAGCCATAACCGAAGGATGCCTCGAGAGTCTCCAGTCGAGGCGGTGAAAATTGCTGGTTAGCAGCCAGAACTTCCATGGCGCCGTTGCCGCCGCGAGTTGGGATGAGCGTGACTGTGGTGGCGCCGCAATCGAAAGCGAAGTCTACGGAGCGCTGAGCCCAAAGAACAGCCTCGTGAGGCTGCATGAATGGGGGCTGCACAAGAACAAATACTCGCAGGTCGATGTCGTGCGCGCGTAAGAATGTTGCGGCAGTTGAAAATTGGTCCAGCGTCATGCGCTTATTGAGCTTTGGCAAAATGTCCGGGTGAACGGTTTCCAGGCCCATGGCGATTTCCAGGCCGCATTTCAAGCGATCGCGAAACCGCAGGCAGTCGTCATCGACGAGAGCGGGATGATTTTCGACGATCAGGCAGTCAAAGTTGTTAGCCCTGTCTGCGATTGCAGAATGGTCTTCGACGGGGATCGCGCGAGGGTCAAAAAAGCTGCCGCTGTTATAGAGCTTCAGTACGCGGGCTTCAGGAAGTTGCGATAAGGCGAAATCGATCTGCGCAGGAATTGCGCCTGGCGGAACCGAGGTGGTCAAAGTGTTGCGCCAGAGATCACACATCACACAACGCCACGGGCACTCTCGATTAGTCAGGAAAATTGTAGCCACGAGAAGAATATCGCCCGAAGCCGAAAATTCCTGTTCGACAAAAAACAAGTACGGTTTCTGCGGATCCAGGGTTTCACGCTCGAGCCTACGCTGGAGGACCCACTGGTCGCGTTCCAGATTCGTTGCGGGATAAGCCGAGGTCAGTTGGCTGGTCGACAAGATGCTCACAGATACAGCGACAAAAATTGTTTGCGGTAATCCGGTTCCTGGGATGGTAGTTGGCGATGCATGTCGTCTTTCGGCAATGCGCCATGCTGAAATCGGCGCTTCGGAAAAACCCTCATGCGCATGCCGGTTAGGGCTGCTACGCCGCGTGAGACGATCTCACCTTTTAGTTCGTAGAGACGCGCCACGTCATACCCAGTCAAATCGATAAACGGGATCGCTTCCGCTACCGCAATAACACTGGGGCGCGTGAACGGACTGAAACCACAGAAGCCGTAATGATGCGCCGGCGCGTACGTGCGTGTGTACGAACGGCTCAACCCGCCACTGTAAGTCAGGGAATGTTTTATTTTGCCCACGCCCCAGCCTTCCTGGTAAAGCATCTGGTTATTCACGACGCTACGGATGGTGAGTTCAGGATTTTCCTCGATGGGATAATCCTTCAGGTTTTCGTCTCCTCCGTCGCCGTCGAGAAGATACCGCCAGTCCGAATAGCGTTCACGAATGCCGCGGCACAGCGCCAATGCCATGGTGGCGGACTGGATATCGAGAGGCTTGTAGTCTTCGATGATGCGAATCGTTTCTCCCGCATCCAGTGCAGATGGATCAGCGTCGATGGGTTCGAGAAATAATCCGAGATTGAGAGACTCGAGAAATGTGCGAGCTTGCTCAAGGTCAGGGCCGCGGCCAAAATCCAGAACGAAGGCTTTTAGTCGCGACAGATTCATGCCCAGTTTGCGCATAACGTGATATGCGGTTAGAAATACGCTGCCACTGTCGATTCCGCCGGAAAAACACACGCCAATGGGTTCGCTGGGACGTAGGTGACGGAGCCAAAGTGAAAGCTCTTCGGCCAGCGCGGAAATGTAAGCCTTGCCGATTTCGTTGAGATTGGATGGCAGGGAATTGCTTTGCGGCGTGAAGAAGCGGGTATAAACCGGATCTGGGTCGGGGCAACCGACCAGCTGAAGTTCCACGACGTGATGCGCGGGAACCATCCTCGTATAGCTGGGATGAAATTGACCATCGAGGTGCTCGCTTTTCAGCCAGTTGTGTATGGCGTCGATACGATGGGCGACGATAAGGACCGGGCCTTTCTGCCGTTTAGCCAGAAAGTAACGCATGGGGCGATCCAGCGAGCGAGCCATTTTTACCGTTTTGCCACAGCGGGCGACGAGCGCAAAAGAGCCGGAGATTTTACTTACTTCATGGGCGGGGGATTTGAGGACGATTTGTCGCGCCGCTTCGGTAGTCAGGCCAAAGAGTTGGTTGGCTTGGGGTTCGGTTAAGTCTACGACCCTTTCGACGTAATGATCTGGCATGCGACCTCGCACTGGAATGAGCTGTTCAAGGTGGAAGAGAAATTATACGTCAGGAGGAGCGGAGGGCAAGGGATCTGCGGTTTCGAAAACCGAAAGGTGCTTGACGCTAAAGTCGATGGGCCATTCAAGGATCGAATGGCCCATCGTTGAAGTTGCCCACAACTGGCAACTGCTATGGTTTTGCGTGAGGGTCGCGTCCCTGAGGCCTGTTTTCCTGTCGCTGTCGAGGCGCACTCTGCGGCTGTGGCGCGGCGTGCTGCTGCTGAGGCGCACTGCGCTGCTGCTGAGGCGCACTGCGCTGCTGTTGAGGCGCAGACCTCGGGGCATTCTGCTCCTGTCGCGGTGGTGGGGCCGACCTTGGGGTGCTCGAGTGTTGTGTAACAGGCCGATCAGCCGTATTCGGCCGGGTGTTATTAGCTCTTGCCGCGTTGTTAGGCCGTTCTGAATAAGTATTACGCGGCGAGACGGCCCGTGCATCCGCCTGACGGTTTGTTGGGGCGTTACGTGAAGCATTGTTTGTCGGAGCGATATTCGCTCGGTTCGCGTCGCCGCCGCGAGAGGCGTTCGGTTGAGTCGCGGTGCTCGGCCGGTCGTTGCGAGCCCCGTTGGGGTGTGCGTTGTTTGAATTCACGGAATTGCCGGCGCGTGCATTCGCGCGTGAATTTGATTCAGCGACGGCATTGGTGTGAACGACTCCGCGGTCGTTAAAAGCACCTGGCTTCGGTGTGGCTACAACATTCGGACGGCCGTGATTTACGGACGCGAATTGGGAGCGATCGGATCGCGCAGCATGTTCGTGTTGAAACTGAACATTCGTCGCCTGGATGTGCTGTTCTCTTGCGGTCCTTTGCTCCTGGGCGGTCTCTCGCGCGCGAACACCGCCATTGCCGCCGTTATAGCTGACGCGGGTTGAATTGTTATAGTTGTTGGTGATCCTGGTGTTGTAGGTATTGTGAATGACGGTCACATTGACGTTATTCACGGCGCGGTTGTATGCGAACCGATCATGATCCCAGCGTCCGCCGAGATAGCCAACTCCAACGTAACCAAAGCCATAATTCACGCCGCCATAAAATCCGACGTGCGGTCCCCAATAACCGGCGTGCCAGTAATAGCCGCCATCGCCCCAGCCCCAATAGCCGGGAGTCCAAAGTACTCCAACGCGGGGAGCCAACACCCAAGTCCCGGGAACCCAATAATAATCATCGTCGCCATAAGCCCAGTAGCCGGGCGTCCAGATATAGCCCTCCCCGGGGCATATTGGCTGTTCGTAGACTGGCAATTCGGGGGGAGCAATCCGTACCGCGATACCCACGCTGATTTGCGCTAAAGAGGCCGCCGGTATGGCAAACATGATCGCAGCAAGGAACACCGTTCTTATGGAATGGGTTACACGCATGATAGTCCTCTTTCCTAATTATGCTTCGGCTGCGGACAATTCGATAAAGATATGAAGCTACAGCACTGTAAGGATAAACCCGACCGGTAATGAAAGTCGCATTTGGGCTTTGGGTGAGTTTCGAGGTTGCGCGCAGGATGTCGGCAAATTTGTAGTTGGCATTTACAACACGAAAATCTCAGTATGCGGGCTACAAAACGAGTAACATAGGATGTAAATCAAGAGGGATCCTAACGGGTCCTGAAATGGGAAGGGGCCCCATTCTTGCGAATACTAATCGCCGATGATCACGAAGCTGTTCGAAAAGGTGTGTGCGCGATCCTCTCCTCGCGTTCAGATGTGGAAGTGTGCGGAGAAGCCGAGAACGGCAAAGAAACGATCGAGAAAGCAAACACGCTCAAGCCTGACCTGATTATCCTAGATATCACGATGCCGGTATTGAGTGGATTTGAGGCCGCGCGAGAAATTCGAAAAACCCTGCCGAAGGTTCCGATCCTTATACTTTCGATGCATGAAAGCACCCAATTGATCGGGGAAGCCAAAAAGATAGGCGTCCAGGGATACGTGACCAAGACTCAGGTTGGGAGTACGCTTTTGGAAGCGGTGGATAAGCTACTGCGTTATGAAACTTTTTTTCCAGAGCGGGTTTTTCCCCCAGAGTCCGCGGTTCAAACAGTTTAGGCCAGAACACCGCTTCGGAGCGGGTCGCTCAGGGCATGCCGGTTGGTTCAACGCTCACATCAGTGCTATAACAGTGCTGGATGCGGAACTTAGTTTGGTACTTGAAAGGCTAGGTTTAGCCGTGGATAAACCATCTGGTGGAAGCGAACTGAAGTCGGTCAGGCCACGTGGTGACGCGATGCAGATTCTGGTTGCTGATGACCACGACATTGTCCGCCGTGGTCTAAAGCAGTTGCTTAATTCGAGGCCGGGCTGGGAGGTTTGCGCGGAAGCTAGCACTGGCCGCGAAGCTGTGGCGCTCGCAGAGCAACTGAGGCCCAAAGTGGTGGTGATGGATATCAGCATGCCGGAGCTGAACGGCTTGGAAGCGGCGCGCAAGATATTGAAGATTTTGCCCAAGACCGAAATCGTGATTTTGACGCTGCATTTTTCGGATCAGCTGGTGCGCGAAATCCTGGCTTCCGGCGCTCGTGGTTATATTATGAAGTCGGACGCTGACCGCGATCTGGTGGCCGCCGTAGAAGCGGTTTCCAATCACCGCTCGTATTTCACAGCCCGAGCTGCGGACATGGTTTTGAATGGATTCAACGCTGGGAGCCACGCGCCCGATCCAGGGACGGTGCTACGAAATCGGTTGACGCCCAGAGAACGCGAAATTGTGCAGTTGCTTGCCGAAGGGAAGAGCAGCAAGGAAGTTGCAGTTTCGCTGAATATCAGCGTGAAGACGGCGGAAACGCATCGCGCGAATATCATGAGGAAACTAGAGTTGCATTCGGTCAGCGAACTGGTGCGCTACGCGGTAAAGAATCAAATTATCGAAGCCTGATATTGGGTAGCCTCTTCTTTTATTCCTTCACGTCTCATCGAAACGGTTCCTACGCAGCAGCTTTGCTGGTGCTTTCCGTGTGGTTTTCCGCTTCCGCAGTTGCGTTATCCTAGAAAAATGCATCTCATACAGTGATTATCAATTAGGAGTGTGGGCGGATGCTTTGTGACCTTCAAGTGCGTCAGGCGAAGACTTATGCGGCGGGTGCTGCTACCGCTGCGTTGCTGGCCGTGTCATTGATGTGTTGTATGTCGCTTGGAGCGCAGCAACAAGGCCCCCTGCGGACTCCGCCAAATTCCAGCGCGTCTCCTACCAAGCCCGACGCAGCGGCCACAACTCCAGCACCGGGGACAACGTCCCAAGGTGGCACATCAAGTATTTCCAATCAACCCCCCGCATTACCCGTAGACCAGATCATTCAACGTTTTGCAGCGCGCGAGGCGGAGTTCAAGAAGGAACGGGATAACTACACGTATACACAGACGTTCGTAATACAAACGATTGACGCCGACGGAATGGCCGACGGTGAATACCAGATGAGGAGCGATATTCTTTTTACGCCAGACGGGAAGCGCTACGAGAAAGTAACCTACGCGCCCGCTTCGACGCTGCAGAGAATTCAGATGTCCCAACAAGATCTGGACGACCTGGAGCACGTGCAGCCCTTCGTGCTGACCAGCGAAGAATTGCCCAAGTATGATATCAAGTATGTTGGGCGCGAGGCCGTCGACCAACTTAATACCTATGTTTTCGATGTCGGTCCAAAAAAACTAGAGAAGAACCAGCGATATTTTCAAGGGCGCATCTGGGTAGATGATGCGGACCTCGAGATCGTAAAGACCGATGGGAAAGCGGTTCCGGATATTAAGAAGCACGGCCAGGAAAATGTGTTTCCGCGTTTTGAGACGTTTCGCGAAAACATCGAGGGGCACTACTGGTTTCCTACCTATACGCGAGCGGACGATATGCTGCAGTTCAGCAGCGGGCCCGTGCATATTCGCATGACCGTGCGTTACGCGAACTACAAAAGATTCGGTGTAACCATCAAGGTTGGACCTCCAACACAAATACAGCCGGAACACCCGTAGTTTCCAGCGATCTACATTTGCGTACTGGTCAAGCGATCACCTGGCACTTAATGCTTGCTGAGCAGCACGATGGTGACACCGGCGCACACAATAAGAACGCCAATCCATCGCTGAAAGCTGATGCGTTCGCGTAGGAACAGCACCGCGCCCACTGCACCGGCTGCATAGCTGAGGGCTGTAACGGGAACCACAAAGCTTACATTTTCGAAGGACAACGCCGCCAGAAGCGCGAAAAACGCGATCGTCATCATGGCGATGCCGATCCACATCCAAGCCACCACCAAGGTTTTTAGAATAAATCTTATTAACGCCGATGGGCGGAAATCGGTGACCTCGCCGATTTGCTTCATAGCTCGAGTGACGCAAAGCTCGCCGCCGGTGCCGGCCACCACGATGACGCAAAGTAAAAGGAATTCGCGCACGTCAGACTTTGACCGCTGTGGTGCGGGGAGGAGTGTGCCCCACGATAAGTACCCCCAGGCAAATCATGGCGATGCCGAGCCAGCGCAGTGGCGTGATCACTTCACCGAGCAAGAGGTAGCCGAGCAGCGCAACCATGGCATAGGAAAAGGACGAAGCGGGCTGCACGTAGCTATAATCCGCCCAGGTTAGCACTAACATGTAGGCGACGAAAAACGTCATCAACGACGCAACGCCCAGCCAGATGTACCCGGAGGAGCAGATGCGAATGAAAACGCTCCACAAATCGGCCAGCGCCCAATGCGTCGCAGGGCCGACGGTTTTCATGCCTTTGCCAAGCAAAACGTTGCCCAACGGGGCGAAAACTACAATCATTAGAATCAATAGAAAAGTTTTAAAATGTAAGCCAGGTGAATCGGTCATTGATCAGCGATGCCTTTGATGTGCTCTGGAAGTAGCTAGCTTCTAAAGTTTACTTGATGTCCCCGATTCTCCCCAACGTTGGAACAGCAGTTGGCCACGGTATCGTTTTGGAGAAATGCGGTCTCAGCGGCATGGAACACTCCTTTTTGATATTCTTTCTCAGGGTCTGACGAGAGCGACGGCCGTCATTTATCAAGGAAGCGGCGGGCGCCAAGGAATCGGAATGCGAGAGGTGCGATAATTTCACCTGTTTTCATGTATTTCGTTCTGGTCGTCGCGGCTATTCCGTTTATTTATTATCTGATCGCAATTTATAGTTCTATTAAATTTTTCACAAGTGTTCCGCGCAATAAGACACAAGGACCCGAGTTCACACCTTCAATTAGTAATTTGAAGCCGGTCCGCGGCCTGGACCCGGAAGCGTACGAAAACTTCGCAAGTTTCTGCCGGCAGGACTATCCGGACTACGAGCTTCTGTTTTGTGTGCACGACCAGCTTGATCCGGCGGTGCCAGTGCTTGAAAAACTGGTTCGTGATTTTCCTGAGTGCAAAATCAGGATTTTATATGGTTCTGGCCGCAATGCCATCAATGACAAAGTGGCCAAGCTGGTGCGGTTGGTCAATGAGGCCCAGCATGAAGTGCTGGTGATTAACGATAGCGACGTGCGAGTGAAGCCGGACTATTTCAGGACGGTGGTCGCGCCATTGCAGGATCCGAAGGTGGGCGGAGTTACATGCCTTTATGTTTCGGTGGACGACACCACTATGGCGCAGAGTTTTCAATCCATGGGTATGATTTCTGATTTTTATCCCGGGGTCATGGTGGCGTGGCTGCTTGACGGTGTGAAATTCGCATTTGGGCAGACCATTGTGACTACCCGCAAACTGCTTGCGGGTTTCGGAGGATTTCAGGCATTGGAGAGCCGGCCGGCTGACGACCTGCTGACCGGCCGTTTGATCGCCGCCCAGGGCGTGACGGTGGAGATGCTTCCTTATGCGGTGCAGACGGTGGCGGATTATCAATCGCTAGGCGGGCTGCTGATCAAGCGGTTACGCTGGATGACGGTGATGCGCCACATGCGGCCATGGGGGCACGCTGGTTTGATTTTTACGCAGGGGCTGGCATGGTGTTTGCTTGCAGTGGCAGTGGATCCCACGTTGGCGGTTGCTGCTTTTTATTTCGGGATGTATTTGGTGCTGCGTACGGTGATGACTTTGTGTGTCGGCACCTGGGGTCTGCGACAGAAAAACCTGTGGAAGACGCTGCCTCTTTTTGTGACCTGGGATGCAACGGCATTTTTTATCTGGCTGGCCAGCTTTGTGCGCCGTAGTATTCGTTGGCGAGGCGTGGATTATATTGTGAAGGGTGGGATGCTCGTGCCGGGCCGGCAGCCGGCGCAAAAGTTAGACGAGGTTGGCGTCCGGATAAAATAGCCACAGGTGTACTTGAATTTCATTCCCTCATAAAGATGGGCGCAAAAATCGCTATAGCTGGGGCCGGGATTTATGGAGCTACAGCGGCTATCCGGTTAGCTGAGCGGGGCCATCAGGTCAGTCTGTTCGATCCTCTGGGTGTGATGCGCGCAGCATCGGCGATCAATCAGTATCGCGTTCACGCTGGCTATCATTACCCGCGGAGTCCAGAAACGATCACCGAGGCGCTGGAGGCGCGGCGGGAATTTGTCGGGGCGTTTGCTCCAGCTATCGTTCGAAACAGCCGCCATTATTACGCCATTCCGCGAGAAGGCTCGCGCACGCGTCCGCAGGAATACGAGCACATCATGCGGTCGCACGGGCTCCCGCTGCATGCTTGTCGTCCGGAGTGGATGAATTTCGAGTACATCGATCAGTGTTACGAAGTCGAGGAAAATATATATGATCCTGATTTGCTGCGTCCGGTGATCGAATCGCGGTTACACGCGCTGAGAATAAAGTTTGAACCGACAGCGTTTTTGCGGGAGATGCGCGGAGATTACGATTTCGTCATTTGGGCAACCTACGGGATGGGAGCCAGCCGCGATATTTTTAAGATCGCGAAATATCAAGTGGCCGAAAAAATTCTGATCGCATTGCCGGCGGAGTTGCAGGGGATAGCGCTGGTCGTCGTCGATGGACCCTTTACGGCGTTTGACCCGTACGGCAGTTCACGTCATTCGCTATTTGGCTCTGCCAAGCATACAAATCACTGGACTAGCTCCACTCCAAAGGACCCGATCCCTGAAAAGTATTTGAGTGCGTTGAATCACAGCGAATTTGACCGCGCAGCAAATACACGGTTTGAAGCTATGCGAGAAGACTGCTGCCTGGCGGCGCCTGCGGCGAAGGACGCGAAGTACATTGGTTCCCGGTTCACATTGCGGGTGGTGGAAGACAACCCGGAACATGATCGACGTATTTTGTATGTGCGGGATGGGCTTCCAGGGGAGATTCATATTTTTTCCGGCAAGGTCGTCGGTGCAGTGAAAGCGGCCAGAATGGTTTGCGAGAAAATCGCTGCTTATGAATAAGGCCAACGGCCCAGCGTACCTCGTCGTTGGCAGGGGGAGCTGGGGTACAAGAATTCATGGGATGCTGGCGAGCGAAGGTCGACGCGTTGAATTCGCGTCGGGTCTGCGCAGGGCGACTAGCGAGAGCAGCGCCGCTCACGAATCGCGATTAGTGCAAACTTTTTCGGACAGTGCGGCACAGATCGTATGGCTTTGCGTGCCTCCCGGGGTGCACGTGCCGATGTTGATTCGAGCTGCGTTTGCCGCGGGTTTACACGTGATCGTCGAAAAGCCGTGGGTATATTCGCGGGAAGAAACCACCTTGCTGCAGGAGTCTGCGGCCAGGGCAGGGTTAAAGGGTGGGGTTCATTTCGAATATTGCATGTTATCCGAGATTGAGAATTGGCGGCGGAAGTACGAACAAGAAAATGGCTTGGAATTTGGCGGCGTATTCAACGTTCATGCCGGCGATCATTTGGGAATTTCGGCGATGCAGAACCTCGGGTCGCACCTTGTGGCCATGCGCGAGTATGCAGTTCCGCAATCCGGCCTGTCGGAAATTCGTTGCGGCTACGAGTTAGCGGATCAGCGAATGGTGTGGCTGGACTCTGATAAGAAGCGGGTTGCGAGCATTGATTTTCTGAGCAGCAAGGAGTGTATCGTTCAACGCTTCCTGGCGCGCTTTGAAAACAGTCTGGATGGGAAGCCATTCCCGTTTGATTTCGCCTTCGGTCAGCGCGTGAACGAAAATCTACGTTAAGCAGCGGCTAGCGTTTGGCCTTGCCGGTGCGGACTCCGCTGTTTTCGGCGCCACCGAGTGTGGCACGGGCGGTCATGCTCTTCTGCAGCCGGCGATCATTGCGTGGTTCGCGCCAATTTACCTGCGGCAGCATGAGGGAAGCATCGACGCGGTCGCGGTATTTCACCGCGATGTTTACGAGAGAATCCAGCAAAGAATCGGAGAGGAAGTGCGGTTGCAAGCCGAGGTCAATTAGTTTGGAGTGTTTCGCGTTGTAGTAATGCTGTTCGGACTCCACGCGAGGATCGGGCAGATGGTCAATCTCCACATTCATGGAAAGTTTTTTGCCCGCGGCTTCCACCATGCGCGCCAGTTCTAATACCGAGAATTGTTCCGTGAATTGGTTATAGACGCGGCACTCGCCTGCTTTCGCGGGATTCTCACACGCAATTTCAATACAGCGCACCGTGTCGCGAATATCGAGGAAGCCACGAGTTTGTCCGCCCGATCCGTAAACGGTGAGTGGCTGGCCGATCGCGGCCTGGACGCAGAAGCGGTTCAGTACCGTGCCGAATACATCGTCGTAGTCGAAGCGATTGATCAAGGCCTCGTCCAGTTCAACTTCCTCGGTCATGGTTCCATAGACCACACCCTGGTTCAGATCTGTGGCGCGAATGCCCCAGATTTTGCAGCAAAACATGATGTTGTGGCTGTCGTGAACTTTCGAGAGGTGATAGAAGGAGCCCGGTTGCTTTGGATATGGCAGCAAATCCTTGCGGCCATTGTGTTCAATGGTGATGTAGCCTTCTTCAATATCGATATTGGGGGTGCCATACTCGCCCATGGTGCCGAGTTTAATCAGGTGGCATTGGGGGCGCAGCTCACGAATCGCAAAGAGCACGTTCATGGTCCCCACCACGTTGTTTACCTGCGTGAAGATGGCGTGCTTGCGGTCGATCATCGAGTAAGGAGCGGAGCGTTGCTCCGCAAAATGCACGATGGCGTCGGGCTCAAAGGCCTTGATCGTGGATTCCAGAAAATCGTAATCGGAAACGTCTCCGACGAACAGTTCGATGGTCTTACCGGTTATTTTTTGCCAGATACGCAGGCGGTCGGAGAGCGGTCTGATGGGAGTAAGAGTTTGCGCGCCGAGCTCATGATCCCATTGGCGGCGCAAAAAATTGTCGACAATCGCGACGGCATGACCTTTTTGCGACAAATATAAAGCTGTGGCCCAACCGCAATATCCGTCTCCACCGAGTACGGCGATTTTCATATGGCTCCTAGTACTGTGTTGTCTGCCCACACTGCGTTGGTCGTGTACCGGGTTTTTCTAGAAGGCTAGGAAATCAGAGTAGGCATCCAAGGTTGTAACGTTCTGAAAGCTGGGCTCCATACAAACACAACTATTATTGCGGTTATTCGTCCAGCGTGTAAACACTTGATATCGAAATCGCACAAAATTGTTAAGGGGTGGAAAATGGCACTTTGTTTGGCAAAGCATGATTCGTCAACACGACTTTGCCACCGCTATGCGCGATGGGATTCAATTGCTGCCCGAGCACACTGTTGATTCGTGGGAGTTGGCCATCCTCCGCGACTAGATAATAACGGTCGGCGTCGCGCCACAGCGATTGCATCCGCGCATCATCGATGAAAATGTCTGGGGCTCCTGGGGCATAGGAGCCATATTCCAAATTGTTATATCGGCCGTTCCAGATCAAAGGGTCGTGGTTGGTATAGAACCACACTGATGAAAATTCATAGTATGGGTACGCGGAGATTAGCTTTCCCGGAGGAGCACGCAGAATCACTTCAGCGAGCGGTCTGCTGGATAAAAAGGGATCGAAGGCCACCATGGCCAAACGCGCCGCATGAGCAAATACCACCATCATGAATGCAGTGGCTAGAAAGGCTCGTTGGCCCTTCCACCATAGATTTCCGACCGCGCCGATGAGAAAGGCTACGACAGCCAAGGTTAGCGGAAGACGGAGATAGGCGAAGGAACGCAGCGTCAAGTCTTCCATGTGACCCAGCGAGAGAGTGTAAGCCTCCGGGTTGTAGCTGAGCGCCACGGAGATGTCCGCCGGCGTGGGGACATGGCGCACAGCGATTAGAATGGCGATGGCTGCCACGGCAGAACAGGCTGCCAGGATGCACAGTACCCTGGTGCCGATGCGGATCCATCGGTCACGTGTTGCCATGGCCGAACCCAACAGCAAAGCGAACCCTGGATAGCAGGGCATTGAATAATATTCTTGCGTGGTAGAGAAGGTAAAAAATATCAACAGAAAGCCGATCCAACATAAAGCCAGCAGGCGGGTTTGGCCAGCGCGATCGACGGGCTTGAAGGACAATTTAACGATTGCGGGGATGTACACGCTCCACGGGAAAAGCCATATCAGATGGAAGAGCCAAAAGTACAGGCGCGGGACGGTATTGTAATCGTGTGGGTAACGGAGATTGAGGAAACGCAAGAACTGTTCGTTCATGAAGAAAAACCACAGGAAGCCGTGATATTCGCCAGGGCCGCTGTGAAATGAAAAAGAAAAATATGGCGCATTGCGAAGCATGGCCAGTACGTGCCACGGCGCGGCGACTAACAGCACGATCAGTGTGCCGATGATGGGATGAAGACGCTTCCAGGTTTGGCGAGCAAACAATTGCCGCGTCACGGCCAAATAAATGAGCGCCGTGAATACCGGAAAAACAATGGCTACCAGACTTTTCAGCAGCAAGCCGGGACCGAGGCTCACCGCTAACGTCATAGCCCACAATCGAGGATTGGTCTCCTGCGGATCGAGGGCTCGAAGGAACGACCACATCGCCAATGCGATCGTAAAGGTCAGCATGACGTCCGGAATCAAAATACGGGTGAAGAGAAATAATCCGGTACAAGTGGCGATGCACAGACCGGCGTAAAAACCAGCCTTCTTTCCGAACGCCCAAATGCCGAAAGCAGTCGTAAGCAATGCGAGCGCAATGGCAGAAAGTGCATAGGGGACTCGCGCTGACCAATCGGAAATTCCCAACAGCTCATAGAAGGCGGCATTGATCCAATAATGGAGCGGAGCCTTTTCCAGGTAGGCGACACCGTCCAGGCGCGCTGTCACCCAATCGCCAGAGGTCAACATATTCCTGGCAATTTGCGCTTGCACGGCGTCTACATCATCCATCAGGGAGGGAGGCGAGACGATACATCCCAGATAGATTGCGCCGGAGATTAAAAAGACTATTAGATAGACGACCCAGTTCTTGCGTAAGCCAATACTTTCTGGGTCGCGCGCGGACTGGTCTGAATCTGCCATTTATTCATCCACATAAATAAAATCAGCAAGCCCCACAAGTGATAACCGATATTGGCTTTTCGCTCCAGATGAAGACGAACAAATTTCAGAATGACTTCGGTATTAAAGAGTTCGCTATGTTCGGCAGCGCCGGCTTGCAAGGTATCAACCAGCAACTCACGGAGTGGGCCTCGTAACCAATCGTGCGCCGGAATGTCGAAGCCAATTTTCTTGCGTGTGAGTACGGCGGATGGCAGCTTGTCATACATCAGTTGCCGTAAGATAAATTTCTGCTGCGAACCTCGAATTTTTAGGGAAGCAGGTAAAGACGCGGCAAATTCGACAATCCGGTGATCGAGAAATGGCGGGCGCACCTCCAGGGAATGGGCCATGCTCATGCGATCGCTTTTGGTGAGAATATCGTCGGTCAGGTAGTATTTTTGATCCAGCCACAGAAACGCCGCGACGCGGTCCTGGTCAGGGGGAAGCTCTGAGAAGCCGTCGAGAACCCGATTGAGCGAAGGAGGAAGCGGTACCCGCAAAAGGTCGATTTTTTCAATGTCTGAAAATGTGCCATTCCAGTAGGTGTGAGCGCGCCTGGGACTAAGCAGACTGCCTTCCAGGAACCGCTGGAGTTTGTATTCGAGGCCGATTTTTTCGTCTGAGACTGGCCACTGGCGAATGGCTGCTAAAGCGATACGGCGCGCAATGGCAGGCACCGCGCGCGCGTGGCGTGCCAGATGATTAGCGCGATATGTCAGGTAGCCGCCAAAAAGCTCATCGGCTCCTTCTCCGCTAAGAGCCACGGTTGTGCGGGTCTTGCTCAGCTTGGATAAGAACCATACCGGTAATGCACCGGCATCCGCAGTCGGCTCGTCCGCGTAGTAAGCAAATTCTTCTATCGCGCCGCGTAAATTAGTCTCCGGCGGCAAATCCATTTCGTGGTGATCGGTGCCGTACTGGTTGACGACCTGATGGATATATTCCGTCTCATCGAAGCTGCGACCGCGGAAGGAGATGGAAAAAGTCTTAAGCTGGGAGCTCGAAGCTTGCGCGGCGTAGTGAAGAATTGCGGAAGAATCGATGCCTCCGCTCAGCCACACGCCCAAGGGAACGTCGGAGAGCAAGTGCTCGCGAAGCGCGCTTTGCATCAGCCCATCCAGTTCTTCTTTGGCGGAATCGAGCGTCCAGTGGCTCGATGGGCCGAATGGCAAACGCCAGTACGAATCAGAAGTTACCTGTCCATCGCGCCATTCCAGCCAATAACCCGGCGGAAGCTTTTCGATGCCGTCGACGAGCGTCCACGGACAAGGCACATAATTTAACGAGAGGTAACAATCCAGGCCCGCGAGGCTGATGCTGCGCTCGATTTCCGGATGAGCGAAAATCGCCTTGAGCTCAGAGCCGAAGAATAGATCTTCGCCTTGGTGGCTGATGTACAGNGGCTTAATGCCCATGCGGTCGCGTGCCAGAACGATGCGCTTCTTGGATTTACACCATAGAGCAATTGCGAACATGCCACGCAGGCGGGAAAAGCAGTCTTTGTCCCATTCGAGAAAAGCGTGCAGAACGGTTTCGGTATCGGAGTGCGATGCGAAACGATGCCCGCGCTCCTCGAGTTCGCGCCTGATTTCCAGATGATTGTAGATTTCTCCATTGAAAACAATTCCGGTGTCACCATCATCAGAAAGGATGGGTTGGTCCCCTCCGTGCAGGTCAATGATTTTGAGACGGGTGGCGCCCATCGAAAATAATTGGGATTCGAACACACCGGTCTGGTCAGGTCCGCGATGAATCAGCGTACTTGTTACGGCTGTAATGCGATCCGAAGGAGGTTCCCAATTTTTACTAGTGAAGCCGGTTATTCCACACAAATTCTGAGGCCTCTCATCGACAACGGACAAACGTTTCGGCTGGCCGGTTTCATCCAAGCCCACGAGGTCCGGAGGCGTTTGGCGAACCGGCGATCGTTCCGCCGGTGACGGTATTGCAGAAGATCAATAGTGATTCGATTCTATCTGTGGAGGTTGCCTGTGAGCAATCTCGTAATGCCTGCGAATCTCGGCGCGACAAGGGTTCTTTGTCGAGCAGTTTGTCAAAGTGGTTAGCCACGCTGCGCAACGATTATCTTCGCGGTGGTTATAGTTTGTCCTACATGCCTCTGGGTGTGATCGGCAATGTGCACGAGAAGCCCGGCCACAGTGGTCGGCAGATTCTTCCTGCCGACGGTACGCGGTTGGTTCAGGGCGTCGGGCGTTTCAGCCAGCTTCAGGATTCTAGCGGAACTCTCTGTTAAGGCTGCTGACAACTCGCTAAAAATTTCAGCGTGCGTAAAGTGAGTGTTGGCCTCACTGATTAGTGCCTGCAGTTGTCGGTCGTTAAGAGGGTGGCCTTCTGCATATGTTAGTAATCGATCCAAGCTACGCGCTATGTGACGAAGATGAAACGCGATCGACGGTAGGCCCGAGGGGGTGCCACTTAATTCCTGGTCGCTCAATTCGCCGCACCAGAAGACAAGGTCTTCCTTTGCGAGTTCGAGAGCATGAAGTACAGCACGAGGTGTAGCAGGGACCTCTGAATGAGTGCCTCGCAACCACGGTTCAGGCTGAAATTTTTGCATTGGTCACGCTCTCGGCGAATATTGCTTTCCACCGTATTTTACAGTCTTGGGAAAAATCACCCAACTGCATCGCGGGAAGGAATGATCGCGCAAACGAAACAAGACCCCGGCCAATGAAAATCAATGCTGGGCATCCGGGCTCAACTGGGATTGCAATTGTAATTTTGCTGAAACCTGCCACTGAGTGTGAGAGGGAGTGCAGCTGCAGCTTGCTCTGACAGCAAGGCGTGCGCTAGAGTCTCGATTCGGTTCGAATCCATTCCATGACTACAAACCTCAAGAACAATGCGGCACCCCGTCAAGCTGAGCATGTCCACGAAAGTGTCCGCGTACTTATCCCGCGCGACCGCATCAAAAAGCGCATTAAGCAACTGGCGAACCAAATTAGGCGGGATTTTCAGGGCCAACCGCTCCACCTCGTCGGGGTATTGAAGGGAGCGGTATTTTTTCTTGCCGACCTTGCCAGGCAAATCCCTGGAGAAGTTTCTTTTGATTTCATTGCCGTATCGAGCTATGGAGACGAGATGCATTCCTCTGGCCAAGTTCGGCTGACGAGAGATTTGGACTCCAGTATCGAAGGTAAGATTGTCATCGTCGTCGAAGATATTCTGGATACCGGAATGACCATGCATTACCTTCTGAGTATTTTTCAGCAGCGTAAGCCCAAGCATTTGCGGGTGGCCGCGCTTTTGGATAAGCCGGAAAGGCGGATCACCGCGGTGCAAGCCGACTATGTAGGATTCAGGATTCCCAACGAATTTGTGGTGGGCTACGGGCTCGATTATGCCGAGCGATACCGCAATCTGTTGGACGTAGGCATATTGACGATTGGAAAAGCGGAGAAGCGGAAGCGGAAAGGCTCCAAAAAGTGAACGAGCAGCCTGCACATACCGGCGATGTGGCCGCGCTCATTGATCACACTTTGTTAAAAGCCGAAGCTACGCGAAATGACATCGAACGTATTTGCAGCGAAGCGATGCAATATCGATTCGCGTCGGTGTGCGTAAATTCAGTTTTTGTTCGTCAAGTTTCTGGAGCGCTTCGCAATTCGCCGGTCAAGACTTGTGTCGTGGTTGGGTTTCCTCTTGGCGCTAATTTGACGGTAGTAAAGTTTGATGAAGCGCGTGCGGCGCTTGATGAAGGGGCCCAAGAAATCGACATGGTGATCCATATAGGAGCGTTGAAGGCCGGCGATGATGCGGCGGTTCGAAGCGAGATTGAAAGTTTAACGCGGTTGGTTCACGAACGCCGCGCCATCCTGAAAGTGATCATAGAGACGGCGCTCTTGAGTGAAGAAGAGAAAGCGCGAGCTTGCCGGGCGGCGCGTGACGCCAGCGCAGATTTCGTAAAAACGTCGACTGGCTTTAGCACCTCGGGTGCAACGATCGCGGATGTCGCGCTGATGCGGCGTGAGGTTGGGCGCGAAATAGGCGTTAAAGCCTCTGGGGGCGTTCGCACGCTAGACGACCTATTGAAAATGGTAGACGCCGGAGCCACGCGTATTGGGACGAGCAATGGCGTCAAAATCATGCAGGAAGCCCTAGCTAAGTTTGGAACCTAGTGCGCCGGAATCGTAACTTATTGTTAATACTCGGCCAGCCAGACGCTGCTTTCCGCCTGCTATAATAATGACACTCAATGAATCCTGGACAGACACGGGCTGAAGTGGCGCCTGACACCATTGACACTCCGCTTCCTGCCGAGGTTTTGGCGACCCTCAGCGAAATCGGCGAAAGCGTTAACTCGTCCCTGGACCTCGACGAGGTGCTGGCTCGCACCGCTGCGCTGATCAAGCGCCACATCGATTACGACATTTTTGGCGTGTTAATGATCGAGGGCGGCGGAGCTTATCTCAAGCATTATTTTTCGATCGGCTACCCACGCGAACTCGTTGATAATTTGCGCGTCCCCATCGGGCAGGGAATTACGGGAACGGCAGCCGCCACCGGACATTCCGTGCGCGTGAGCGATACGTCCAAAGACGATCGCTATATTGCTGCGATTGAAAATGTCCGCTCTGAGTTGGCTGTGCCGCTCATGCTGCAGGGGAAACCCGTCGGTGTGCTCGATATTCAGAGCCGGCACCCCGATTACTTTACGCCGGACCAGCAGAATATTTTGACGTTGCTGGCCAGCCGGCTCGCTGTGGCGATTGAGAACGCGCGCCTGTATCAAAAAGAGCGTACCCAAGCGGAAACACTTTTATTGTTGAACGAGGTTGGCCGTGAAACCAGTTCCATTTTGGATGTGGAGGAATTACTTCGCCGCGCGGCTGAACAGATAAAGCGCGTGATTGACTACCAGATCCTCAGCTTGATGCTTTACGACGAGAAACAAAAGGTTTTCCGCCATCGTATCGATGTGAAACATGGCCAACATGTGCAAGGCAAGTTGCGCGTCGCGGTCAGCGAAGGAATTGTTGGCGCGGCCGCGACGTTGAAAGCTCCCGTGCGTGTGCCGGATGTATCCGCCGATCCGCGCTATCTGATGGTCAATCCTGAAACGCGGTCCGAACTGGCGATTCCGATGATTCACAAAGGGCAGGTCATTGGTGTGCTGGATCTGGAAAGTCCGCAGCTGAATTATTTTACCGAGGACCACGTTCAGACTCTGTCAATTTTGGCGGCGAATCTTGCGGTGTCGCTGGAAAATGCGCGGCTGTACGAAAAACTGGCGCGTGACGAAGCACGACTCGAGCGGGATCTACAAGCCGCCAAGCGCATTCAGGGTGCGCTGTTGCAACCCGTGCCCACCGAAGATTATGGACTTGATATGGCCGCTCGGTATCTCTCGGCCCGGGAAGTGTGCGGCGACCTATATGAATTTTTGCGCTATGGACCGCAGCAACTCGGCATAGCCCTTGGCGACGTGAGTGGCAAAGGTACTGCTGCCGCACTCTACGGCGCCGTGGCCATCGGGATCATGCGTAGTTTGGCGCCGCAAAAACTGCAACCCGCGGACATCCTCAAGCAGATGAATCAAATCATCGGCGAACGACGCATCGAAGGACGCTTCATGACCGCGTGTTTTGCAACCTGGCAAAAGGTCAAACGAAAACTGCGCGTTGCGAACGCCGGGCAATCGCAGCCATTGCTTTACAAAGACGGCCACTGCGAAAAAATAGAGTTGACCGGATTCCCCCTGGGAATCTTTGAAGAAGTGAATTACGACGAATGGAGTGGAGTTCTGGAGCCTAGCGATATACTGGTTTTTCATTCTGACGGTATCGCGGAGAGCACCAATCCCGAAGGGCAATTTTTTGGCACCGAGAAGCTTCGCAAGTTGATTGAGCAGCATCACGAATTGCAAGCCACTGAGCTTGCTGACCTGATCCTGCGTGAAGTGGATTGGTTTACGCAGAATGCCCCGCTAACGGATGATCGAACGCTCGTTATTGCCAAAGTTAGATGAGGACGACTGCACCGGGCTCTGATCTGAAAGCCATAGATCCAACCACGTTCAGCCCGCATTTTCGCTGGAAGCCAAAATCCGGCGGGCGTACGCATGGTGAAGAGATTTTTTGCGAAGGGGTGTCCCTCGCGGACGCAGCGACCAAATTTGAAACGCCAGCCTATGTGTATAGCCGCGCAGCCATAACCGACGCCTTTCAGGAACTGGACCATGGGCTCGCCAGCGTGCCCCATACGCTGTGTTTTGCGATGAAGGCTAACGGCAATCTTTCCATTCTCAAGCATCTTGCCAAGCTTGGCAGCGGCTTCGATATTGTTTCGGGCGGCGAGCTCGAACATCTTCGACGCATCGGAGCACGCGGTGACCGCATCGTGTATTCGGGGGTGGGCAAGACACGCGAGGAAATTCGCGAGGCGTTGCGATATCCAAGCGCAGGCCGCCGCGGACGTTCAGGCATTCTGCTATTTAATGTGGAATCGGAGGCGGAGTTGGACGTTTTACTGCAGGAAGCCGCCCGCCATATAGAACGCGGTGGCACGCCGCCCGGCGT